>Ga0214544_1006935_pt1 | contig 20415 bp, 9 predicted proteins | sample CNSS3metaG_FD_160074 | JGI IMG/M metagenome (GOLD analysis project Ga0214544, IMG submission 160074) | Root nodule microbial communities from cowpea collected in UCLA plant growth center, Los Angeles, California, USA - CNSS3 | ecosystem: Host-associated > Plants > Roots > Nodule | place: USA... | reverse complement strand
TATATATATATATATTAAACTTAAAATACTTTTTGAGTGAGTTAATTTTAACTTATTTTAATCAAATAATTTTCTTATAAGAAATTAGGTTCGATTAAAAAAAATTCTGACCTAATCTAAGTTTAAAATTGGTTAAATTCTAAATATACGGATAACTTAATCTATGTCCATCTTAATTCTTAGTAACATCGCACACATTAATAATGGAGTTATATATTTGACATTGATAGTTGTATTACATTTTTATTATGTACGAGACTTCTTGAGGATTAGAGTGTAATGATCCTCAAAATTTTGAATTATGTGTATGTATAATCAAATTTTATGAAAATTAAATTAAGTAATTTTTTATAAAGTATATCATTTAACATTAATTAACAGTAAATATAAAAATAAATATAATAGAAAAATCTTAAAGCTCACTGGTTTTAGTAATTTTGTAACTTTTTTTTTACAACTCCACACTTTGTACAATAACGCCCTTTTTTTCCTTTTGAAGCTTGCAGTGACATTCAATTTTTGCATTTCATATTTCAACATCTCAAGATTTTCATGATTTTCCTATTATTTATATTTATATCGTACGTATTGAAAGTCTAACATCAACGAAAAATATATGAGTGGAGTACAAATTTCACCTTATAAATTAGTTTTGTAGAAATTAAATATAATTCAATTTGATTTAATTTAATTCAATATAAAATTTGAATTAAATCAAACTATAGAGATAAGACAATTTTATAATATATAAATGAAGTGCAAATCTTACCTTATACACCAATTTTGTTGAATTTAAATATAGTTCAATTGCATAATTGTGATTCAATTTTTATTGGTATTTGCATTTTGTTTTGTTGTTATAAAATTGTTAAGCATTTTTATAAAAAATATAAAATTGTCAAATGAATAATCGTGTTGTAGTTATTTATTTAATTATTGTTAAATTTATAATTTCGACTTTTATCTAATCTTTATAAATAAATGACATAATTTATGGTTAAAATCTACAAGGTCGTGCTTTGAAAACCATAAGCACAATATACTCAAATACTGAAACAATTTTAACAAACACATATATAATATATATATATATATATATATATATATATATATATATCGGTTTTTTAATAACTCTAAAGTATAATAAATAATTTAATTCAGTTTTGTTTTAGTTATTTGTTTTTAATATGAAATCCAAATTAGATTCACTAGTTAAAAAATGTAGATAAAAAATTTAAGTCTTAAATACCTTTTTGGTCATCATTTTCGTAGTGTTTGTTGCGGATGGTCCTCATTTTGACAGAATGTTTTAAATGGTCCTCATCTTGACCGAATGTTTAAAATGATCCTCATTTTCGCAATTCATGTTTTATTTGGTCCTTTTCTGTAACGCTGTTTAAATCATTAACGAAGCATTGTACATGTGGCACGGTTTGTATTAGGGTGTGTTACGTGTACTGTACATATGACTAATTAACGTTAATTTTTCAATTTAAGAGAAATTTTGCAATTATGGAACAACTAATACTTGTCATTTCATCATTGGAATGCAGTTGCAGCTAATATTTTGCATGAGGCATCTGTATGCAAATTTTAGAAAAAGATTATCTGACCAAAAATTGAAGATACTCACGTGAAAGGCTTAAAGATACTCATGTGGAAGGCTGTTAGGAGCACACACCCAGCAGTTTGGGAAATAATGATGTTAATAATTAAATATGAAGAAATTTTCCTAATTGCAAAATTTTTCCTAAATTGAAAAACTAACGTTAATTAGCAATATGTACAGTACACGTAACACACCCTAATACAAACCGTGCCACCTATACACAATGCTCCGTTAATGATTTAAACGACGTTACAGAAAATGACCAAATAAAACATGAATTGCGAAAATGAGGACCATTTTAAACATTCGGTAAAAATGAATATCATTTTAAATATTCTGTCAAAATGAGGACCATCCACAACAAACACTACAAAAATGAGGACCAAAAAAGTATTTAAGCCAAAATTTAAAGAGAAAAAAAATTGATTTGATTTTGATTACAGATATTTTATAAACTATACGCTTTAAGATCAGAATATTTTTTATATTGTCAACAAACTTATTTACATGAATGGTTTTAGAAGGCACTAGATATATGGATGCTTAATTGTAGTAAGTTGTTCCTATTAAAACGAATTGCAATGCTAACATATGCTCATTTCACAAGGTTTCACCATATTTGTATTCCTTTGGGACTCAACCTTAGGTTCTGGCTCTACTTTCGTTTCTAAGTATTGAAATTCTTTCATTTCCTTGTACCATTCTTATTATGTATTTGTTTTACGGTGTTGGGATTTTCTTTCATCATTCATATGGATGAAACTAACAAAGGGAAAATTCTTTCTTCTACAGATTCATTATTTATTTTTATCTCAAGATATGCATAATAGTTACACAAATACTATACTTCTAAAAATAGGTTAGAATCCAGTTTTTAAGAAACCGAATTTTGACCTGCATCCTGTGTTAATTATTTTTTTTTTATAAATCCGTAGAAATTCAGTTTCTAGAAATATTTGAGCATGAGAATTACAACCTACTTTTGTTTTTTTCTTTTATTGATAATGAAAATGGAATAAATAATGAAACAGTTCTTAAGTACTTTAATTCTTTTCATTTATGGTATTGTTGTAACTTCCTCTGCGTTCCTACTTGCTGGTTTAGTTTATATTCAATCAATGGCGAGTACAAGAAATCCATGGTGTGATGAACAAGTTTAATAATTAATTTGTACTGGAGTGTTGGTTGGGGTTGGTTCAAACTTATCTCATATTTTGTCTTCTAAATATTAAAGCTGCTATAGAATTATATCATCAGACAAAAGGAATAGATTCAAATTTATTTTATGAAAATAAGTTTCATTAGATATAGCTGGTAATAAATTCTCTATAAATTCATGAATCTACTCGTTGATATACTTATAAGTTATAACCTCCCAAGAAAAGACCTTAGGGTGTGAATAAAATCCATTTTGTCTTAATTAACCTTTTATTACAAAATGACTCCACTTTGGTAATCAAGTTTTTTTTAATCCAAAGATTATATATTTAAAGATATTAGAACTATGCTGCACGAATACGATATATGTATCGGATACGACACGTATCCGACACGTCGATACGTTTGTTTTAAAAATAATAGGATACGATACGTGATAGATACACGATATATGAATATTGAAAAATGTACAATAATTCTTAAAAACATAATAAATATATGATTGTTATTGTGTGAATCCAAATTAAAACTATATACTAAAGTTGTCAACATAACAAAATAAAAATTATTGTCATTGTAAAAATACCACTATAAGAAAACTTTCAAACAATGACCAATTCTAGTAACAAAAGATATGTTAGAAACAAATTTTCTGAGTAGAGATCAATTATTTTAGTAGTCAAAATATTGGTAGCTGATGTTAGTGACTAATTTAAAAACCAATTCATAATAAATATTATTTTAATTGTCAATTTAGAGACCAATTATAATTTTTTTTAACCATTTTAGTTGCAAATAATTTTTAGTTTTTAAAGTGGTACTTAAATTGGTCATTATATAATGACTAATTATTTTTTGTCACTAAAATTTGTCATTATTCAAAGATTTTCTTGTATCGTACTATAACTTTATAATTTAGATAGTTCACTACTCACTTATAAATATCGATAAAGTATTATAAAGTATCGAACACGGACACGTGTCAAACACAAATATGTGGTCCAAATTAAAATATCGGTGCATCACAAAATTAGAGACGTAGGGAAATGTGTTCATAATTAAACTTAGAAAAATAACTTTTACGATCTTATATATTTATAGGGAATGCAATAGATGTGTTAATATACTAATTAACGTTGGAATTAACCCTTAAATCACGTTTATATGGTTTCCCTCCCTGCATCCTGCTTATAAGGGAAGTGTTTTTAGAAATAAATTTGGCTTGCCGATAGTATAAACTTACCTAAGTAGTCTGATTTTTTTTTTCTTACAAAAGTTAAATTTATATTAAATCAATTTATTTCTTAAAAAAAAATTAAACTTGCATCAATTCCGAGATGAAAGAAGTAATTTTTAATGAACTAAATCCAACCTAATAAATTTATAAAAAATTGGATTGGTTTTATTCATGAAATTGAAACGCTATAAATGTTTGTTAAGTACACTTTAATATGATACAAATAATTATTTAAAAAAACTAAAAACCGTAAAATCCTTTTTAAATTTTTTATTTAAATAAATATTTGGACTAACATCGATTTAATCATTTAATAATATTTGTTAAAATAAATATTAAAAATAAATAAGTAATATTTAGCTACGAACTTAACTTAACTTGTTTTTAATATTTATATTTATTTAAGTTAGTATTAATTATAAAACAATTAAAATAAATATAACAAATAAATAAAATTAATATAAATCGAGTTAATCGATACTAACCTTATTTAATTTTAATATTTTATTTATTTATCGTCCATTTACCATAAAACATTAATCTTATTTGTTTTTAATATTTATATTTATTTAAGTTAGCGTTGGTCATATCATTGTTAAGTTATATATTTTCAATGTGTGTGGATTTTTTATATTGAATATGAACCTTAAATTATATCGAATCTAATGACTAAGATTTAAAGATGACAAATATCCTTATTTATAATTTTCTTCTCTCACTTACTACATAAATCTCATCTCTTCATTCACATTCATAAATCATTTGACATTCATATTTCATTCACACTCATATCTTCTCTCCACATTGATTTCTTTCATCTACACTAATGTTCTTCTTCCACAAACATTTATCTATATTTTTTTCCTCATCTCCCTCATTCATATTCTTTTCCTCTTCTCCTTCATCCACATTTTTCTCTTTGCCTTCGTTCTTGATAGTTATTTCTTTCATCCACATTCATCTCCCTTATACACATTCATCTATTCATCCATTATAATTTTTTAAAATTCATATTTTTTAATATGGAGGTATATTATTGTACAATAAGATTTTTTTTTTCATTGTCGTTAAACAAATCAATGCCAGATTTAATAAATTAAATATATATATATATATATATTAGCATCGGCTTGACTAATGCTAAATGTTTTACCCTATGTTAAATGTGTAATTTGTCGTAGTAGGTAAACTCAACCTAATTATGTTTTATAGTACTTAATTTAATCTCAATCTTGAAGAAAATTTATAATATATTATTATTGTGGCTAATTACTTACTTCTTTCCACGGGGATCCAAAATATACACCACAATCATATATTAATCTTTAGTTAACTTATAATCTAATTAATGATAAAAAGAATCCAAAAAGGTACATGAGTTTGTTATGGAAATAATGTGAATGATGATATAAGCACAATAATATGTGATATTCTAAATATAAATTATAATATTACTTTAACTATTAAAAAAAAATCATTCTAACAAATTTAAATAATATTATATATGTGACCTAAAGATTCTAACAAATCTAACCAATTAATGAATACTATTACCCACGATCTCCTATAACTTTTTTAATATAACAATAGATTAGAGGGTCCACTTTTCTCATTGAACATGGAGTATTTTTTTCCATATAAAAAAATTATTTAGATTTGTTTTATCTAATTATGAATTTTTTTCTATAGTGGATTGAAACATGAACTAATGTTTCTCACAGTACTGCGATGATCAACTCCAAAAAGTCTAATCTGGGTGAACCACAAAATAATACTCCCTCACTTATTAAATATAAAATATTAATGCTCATTAACTATTTATATTAAACTTATCTGTAATTGTAATATTGTGTTGAAATGTCGAAGCTTTTAATAATTGATCTCAGGTTGAATAGCACTTACTGCTAATGCATGTCTTACCCTTCAATTAATGTTGCCCTAACTAACCTTGAAAACAACAGTTAAACAGCACTGATTCTTCTATCCCTGTCATCAACACTGATTTTATTATTCTAGACATTCATTGTATTGAAATCAGCTCAGAAAAAAAAATATATATACGTGCTGAAAAGTTAACCATGAAAACTAACTGCTGCAGCTTGTTTTGTTCCAAGTTGCAATGGAGGATTCTAGAAAGTTAAACACTTGGAGGCTTTCTGACCCCTCACAGTAGCCTCATATGAGGAGCACCTGTTGCACATTCTAAGCAAGTGGGCCTAGTATGGGTGCCAAGTCTCTCAATTCTCATTTATGGAATTTATTATCAATATCTTTTCAAAGTATACACAGTTTGAGGTGGCTTTGCTTCTTTCCATCACTCATCATCACCCATACTTCTTTTCACTCCTCATCCATGCATCATGCCACTACAGAATGCAAGATCATGATGATCAAGTCAATCTATTCTCTATCCATGCATATACAATACACAGATCTTGACCCTTTCAAGTTTCTGATGGCTTTATTCATCATTAATATATGAGGACTACTTCAGTGTTCTTAATTTCAACCTTAATACATCTGTTTGTACTATAATTAGTTTCTATCAGTATTGTAAAAGTTACCTTATAGCTAACAGATTGATCAATATATATATATATATATTATAATATAATATATACAGCAGTAATAAATGAAGTTTCAGGCTTTTGAGTGAATTTTCCCTGTGGATAAAATCTCAACATGTTTGAATCTGGACTTTTGAAGAAGAGATCCGTATTTGTCTCCTCTCAATAACTCATGTGTCTTTCCTGTTTGAGGTCCCATTTTCAAACCACGATATTAATTGTGAATGATTCTACAAATATTAAGTAATAGTGGTTTTACCATTTCGTATTTTACAATTAATATGGGTTTTCATGAGAAATAAACTATTTGATGTAGAATAACTTGGATAATCTCTTATTGATTTATGCTTTAACTTATATATATTAGGTCGGGTTATACATACTTTTTTTTAATCAGATATATAAGTCTAACTTTAAAAAGAAGGAAAATTTATTTTAATTAAAATTATCTGGATTTGGATTTTGATTATTAAGAACTATTATAATAAGTATAACTTGTAATAGAAAAAAAAAATATGCCCTTTTAATAAAAAAAAAATCAGTGCATTTTATAAAATAGAAATTTTTTAATAAATTATTATAAAAGTCATATATAAACAAGTCATACTTGACTTCTATATTTTTTAAATGAGTTATTTTCTTCCCCATTCATGTATATGATAATAATGAATTTAATTTTCATATTTTAAAATTGATTAAAGACAGAATTTTATTCATCCAAGTATTTATCCATTATCATATTTAAAGATATGTTAACGTACATCTATCTAATCTTTGTAAAAATGAAATCAACATTTAACAGATTAAGTGATAATTTAAAGAACGTAATAGAACTTAAAAGTATATGATAAATAACAAGCTAGATTTTGCTTTATTTATTTATTTTAAATAAATACCAACTATTTAAAGTTTTAAACAAGGTTTTATTGTATCTAACCTTTTAACCCTAGTTGCTGTATTATTTTCACCTTTGAGATAATTTTGTGGGTTGTGAACATGTTTCAAAACATGCATTAAATTTCTGGAATAAGATAATAAACGTACAACTTATCATCTAGAAACACCATTAAGTACTCCAGCGGCGTATAATGTTCATTGCCCTAACATAAGTACAACTCACTTTTCCACTTAAGCAAAGGGATAATATATTATCTCTTGTTGGTTACAGTGAGTGTCGAAAATATGAAATATAAATGCAATTTAAAAGTTTAGAGATAAGTTAGTAAAAGAAGAAAGGGGTGGTTTTTGAGACGAGAGGAAGAAGTGAAGAAGACATAAATGGTGATAGCTTATTAGGTTTTGCAAAAGTCAGCTTTATCTCATATTAACATTTAATGTGTGCCGGGGTTTATAGACTTTTAAAGCTGAGATAATTGAGGTTTCCCAGTGCAGCTACATTGAATGCCACGCGGTTTTGAGAGCTACACCACATAGAGATATTGCCCCAGCTATGAACTGAATAATTTCCCCTTACTCCTTCAGTTAATGCTCTTGCTGTCAACTTTTGACTTGGCTTCCTCGTTTACTAGTTTTAAGTCAGCTTCTCACACACCCTCACCATACCTTTAACCTCTCTCATTTTACCTATAAATGTACATCACCCAAAGGTTAGGCTTCGACACATGCTTTAGATCCTATCAAGTATAGAGAAACAAAGGAAAACGACCTATTTTCCTTTAGAGCTCAAGAGGCTATAGAAAAGTAGAAAGACAAGTATAAAGGCTGTGAAATAAAAGAGAGAGACAGCAAGGAGACATGGGAAGACCACCTTGTTGTGACAAAGAAGGAGTCAAGAAAGGGCCTTGGACTCCTGAAGAAGACATCATTTTGGTGTCTTATATACAGGACCATGGTCCTGGCAACTGGAGGACAGTTCCTACCAAGACAGGTTAATTACCCCTCCACCCAGTTTCATGATTTTCTGTACTGTTGGAGTTCTTAGATCATCATTTACAAAAGTTTTAGATTGAAATACAACTTTTTCATTGTTTTGTGTAATTACTTAACTCAGATCTGAATTGGTTTTACTTTTGGGATTTTGTTCAGGGTTGTCAAGATGCAGTAAGAGTTGTAGACTTAGATGGACAAATTACCTGCGGCCAGGAATCAAACGTGGTAACTTCACAGAACAAGAGGAGAAGATGATAATCCACCTTCAAGATCTTTTAGGGAACAGGTAATTGATTCCAAGAAGTCTTCTGGTTGTAGAAAACATTAAAATTTACATTGAGTTTTGAAGATTTGTTTATTTTTAAATTTTGACTTGGGAAGTTCTTTGGATCTACAATCTTAACTTAACTAGATGACATTGACTATGTTACAGATGGGCTGCAATAGCTTCATACCTTCCACAGAGAACAGATAATGACATAAAGAACTATTGGAACACCCATTTAAGAAAGAAGTTGAAAAAGTTGCAAACAGGTTGTGAAGGTAGCATGGGAGATGCGTTTTCAGGCTCAAGGCAAATTCCTAGGGGCCAATGGGAAAGAAGGCTCCAAACAGATATCCAAATGGCGAAGAGAGCTCTGAGTGAAGCTCTTTCCCCTGAGAAACCATATTGTTTATCTGGATCAAACTCAAACCCTTCGGATAGTAGCAGTTCCTTCTCTTCCACCAAACCATCTCAATCTTTGTGCTATGCTTCGAGTGCTGAGAACATAGCTCGCATGTTGAAGGGTTGGATGAAAAGCCCACCAAAGTCCTCAAGAACAAACTCATCTGTGACTCAGAACTCCTTCAACAACTTAGTCGCAGCAGGTGCTGATACTGCTTCCAGTGGAGCAAAGGGACCGAACAGTGTTGAATTGTCTGAGAATTTTGAATCCCTGTTTGAGTTTCATCAGTCTTTGGAATCCTCAAACTCTGATCAGTTGTCTCAGTCGTTTTCTCCCGAGGCCACTGTTTTGCAAGAAGAAAGGAAGCCTGATATTGGTGCAGAAATAATGCCCTTCTCTTTGCTCGAGAAATGGCTTCTTGATGAGGCTTCTTGCCAAGAGAAACTTGGTTATGGTGATGCCAAGTTTTTCTAAATTGCTTCATTCTGTGACATTCAAAACTTGATTTTTTTAATTCACATGTTAACACCAGCATCGATCTCGCTTTGGCTCCACAGAGATTGTTTTCAAGCCTTTGGTGCTAAAATAGTGTATATTTGATTATTGACATTATTATTATTATTATTATTATTATTATTATTATTATTATTATACTGTATTAGATGCCTTACTGAAAAAAAAAAACTTATTTATCTTATGTAAAGTGGATCTTGCCACGAGATCTTACTTTTTGAATTAATGGTTCTTAGGTAATCATGTTAGTAATTAAAGTTCCAGTTATTGAAACGAATGGAATGTAGGAAGTCCAGTTTATCTCTCCATTTTTAGAAAACGTAGTTATTATTGGGTAAACTTGTATGCTAATTTGTTTAAATAATTTAAACTTATCAGTGTGTTAAAAAATCAATAAATGTTATTGGGAAAGTTCTTCATTTACAAAAACTACGTACTGTAATTAATGTATGAAGAAAACGTGAGCCTTTTGAATTGTATAGAGGAGTAATTATATCTACAAGTATGCACCACAAAACTATTGAATCAATCATTTTGGAAGTTAAATAAATGGGTGGTTCTAAAATACCAACTTCAAATGTTAATATACTAAAATTACTTTAATCTTGATTAGTTGTGTAAAATCTATGTATACTATTTGTATTGCCTTATAATTAAATTTAAACATTACATTGTACAATTATAGTTAATTTCTTAATTAACAATTATGGACTTTTAAAAGATAGGGTGTGCTTGTTTTCTCTCCTCAGATGTGTGTCTGTACTCATACACAAACATAAAAAAGTGTGAAAAAGAAGGTTAACGTATATTTAACTCAATATAATTATTAACCGTCCAAATACCTATTAAAAGATACAAAATATTAAAAACCATCTTTATCTTTCAAAACAACAATTATCAAATAATGAATGTATCGCCTAAGTTCATATAAAACTCCTTCAAATACACGATTGTATTTAAAACATATTACAAATTTATCATATTTGACCTATATTTCATCATTTCCAACTCAAATGTTATGCTTAATTGATTTCTTGACTGAATCCTAATTACCTTATTAAATGACTAGAATTTTAGAAGCTTGCGTAAAATTAAAACGATGGTAGTAGGGATACTTCTAGAGTGGGGTCAGTTGTAGTGTTCTGAAAGTCATAAATTTAGATCATTTTACAATCGAAATGGTTCAAAAGATAGTGAAGAGGAGTGTGAAAGAAATTTATTTAAATTTATGGTTTTTAATACAGAGATAACCTATTTAAATAAATTACTCAAAACATGTATTGGATAAAATTTAGATCTTAATTAGCAGAATATAATTTCTGGTATATCTAGCTTGTTCTCTGTATTTTAGCTGCAGCCATTCATCTCTTCATGATTTATAGAACAGATTTTGTAGTTTAGTTTTTTTTATTTTTTTTATTAGTGTTCACATTTGTTGTCAAATTTCATGCATCATAGTTATGCAAGTTCTTTCACCTAGGTCAAGGGCTCAAAAAAGTTATGTTGGTTTTTGTGTAGTAACTACGCTGTAATTTTTATGTATTTTGTTTTATGACGCTTTATAAATGGTTGGAAATCATGAACGCCTTTTATGTCAATTTTTTATTTCGAAGTAAAATGTGACTAAGACTAGAACTTCAATATCTATAATTGTCCAGTCATTATTCTCTTATTTGTCAAATTTTTTATCGTGATATATTTATAAATCGTGATAGATTTCCAATTCATTATGACATTGACATACAATAAGGCAAAAACTTCAAGTGTTTGGGTATTTAGACAAAAGCATAAAGTAACTTGAAATTTAAATCATAAGAGAAATTTACCTATCACATGACGTTTGTTGTTAGTGTGTAACAATTAGAAAAATAAGATTAACGGAAACAAACAATATTTACTTTTTATTTGCTTAAAGAATATATAATACCTAAATAATTTATCACAAAAAGATTTTTAGGTGCTGAAGATAAGATGATTTAATAACTCTCATATCACGTGAAGAGATGAAATTTAAGTCCATCTTAATCCAACAAAATTAACTTGTAAGGTGATATTTGTATGCACTTATAGTTTGTGAATTGATATTATTTCTAATCTAATCGATTCCAACATTAAGGCACAACTATTATAGTTCAAATACAAATTTAATTTTATATATAAAGAAGTGTTGAAGATCTCACATTAATTAGAGACAAGACAAATTTATAGTATATAAGTAGGTGTAAGTCTCATCTTACAAGTCAATTTTTGTAGGTTGTTCAGTTCTTAACATAGTATCAGAGTACTGATTTTGAGTCTATCATAATAAAATTTATTTTTGTTTATTGTTTGTTAGACTTATTGTGTCATCCATTATGAGTTTACAACATATAAGTGGATAAAAACTTCATTTTACAAACTAATTTTGTAAGATTGAATTAAACTTAAAGTTCATTATGATAGAAAAATGAAACTATTAAATTCATTAAAACATCTCTAATAAAAGATGTTTTATACATTTCCATATTTGGGTATAATTTAATATTCATTTGTAAACCAATTTCTAATCTTGCTTGTAAATTAAGTTTTCTTTTTTTTTCCAACTTATGTTTTATACATATCAGAAAACAAAAAGGACGTGGAAATCCTAAAACTAGAGAAAAATTACATTTGTTGTCTAATGACAAATAGAAAATAATGTATATGAAAATTTGTATCACATATAGACTATTTTTTCATATCCTTCGACCTCAAGTACATATTCTTTAAAACAAGAATTTAACTCAAACTTTACGACGTTCTACTATAAAAGTATAAGAAAAATTAAATAAAAACTTAAAGTATTTTTGATTAAGACAAAAAAATATTATAAACTTAAAATCCATTATATAATTAGCAATACTCCTTTTTTGACTTATCCTAAGTGATAAGTGATGTAAGAATTTTTGAAACATATTATTTTCTTCGGTCCAATAGATGAAAAAAATGATTTATTGAAGATATATATTACTTTTGTGTTAGAAAAAGAGAAAAAAAATAAATAGTATATTTAAGATACAAGAAAAGGGAAACGAACATACAGAACCGCTACACCGTCAGGGAGAAAAAAACCAGAGAAATGGTCATGTTGCTTGAAACGTGTGCATAATGCCGGCGGTTTGGATTGTTCTTCTTTTCCTTTTGAATTTTAACATTATATTAAAACAAAAAAGTTGAATAATGTATAAATAATAAAAAATATAAATTTATTATAATATTTTTGAAAGAAATCTGTAAGTTCTCTTAATTTGTATTTCATGGTCAAGACCTTCCTATTATGTTTTTTCTTACAATTGTCTAACACTAATAAGAGTCTTTATCCTCGTAGTCCCAAAAATCACACGCAATCATCTTAGAAAAGGGGAGAAATTAAAGAAAATTAAAGCTGTTCAATTTCCTCCATATTGGGCCCCTTTGCCTAATGTTGCCAACTAAAACTTCTTAAAGAAAAAATAAGGAAGGTATATGAACAAACTTTTTCTTACATAATTATAAGAACGTACCTTGTAGGATAGAGAACTGTGTTAAATACGTACACAAACTACAAAGTACAATTTATATATTCCACCATCACCAAAGATGTTTTCAGACATAACATTGTATTTGCATTAATGTTACTACTGTAAAAAGAAAAAGAAAAAGAGAAAAGAACAACTAAATCTTGTGCTTATTTGCAAGTTGACAGGCTTAGCTATCTTCGTAAAGAAGGAATCATGTGCCGACCGAGCATTGTGCATTTAGTATAACATGTGATTTCGTATATTTCTTTGTCTAACAGATTGCAATGTTATACACGTATCTACATGAAAAAGATATATCTCTCAATAGAAAAGTCTTCCACATTTTCCCGTCAAATTCCGAGTTGGACTATCAGGGTCATTGCTATTTGCACTCCCCTGCTTATTGTGACACTCCTCTTTTGATTTTTATTTCTCAAAATTACTCCCAAATATTGCAGCCCTCTCGATTTGCACAAAAGTTTTTGTAACCAGGTGTGAATATTGGCATTCACTTCTAGAGCTGAATATGCGAACCACAGCTTTCCGCGGGCATAAAAATTCGTATTATATATATATAAAAAATTAGTGTCTATATTTCATAAACAATTTTTTTTTTAATTTTATACTTGTATTTTGTTTTCTTTCATTTATATAATAAAATTTACTTAATTCATTAAACAATGTATAATTAATTAAAACATGATAGATTGAATTAGTGTTGGTCATTAAGGAAAAGATGGTGGAAAATGAATGAAAATGAAATAAAAGTTTATTAAAGATAATGAGTGATGTGATTGGTTTGTATTAAATGAGTCTAAGTCCCAGGTAGGGTATAAATGAGAAAGTGAAATACAATATAAGGACGAAGATCCATTGCCTTAAAGCTTTGGGTTAAGAGTAGTGTCAATGTCTTATGAGGTTGGGCTCAAGTCTCTTTGATGTTGTATCTCTCCACTGAAACACCCTTAAAAAACCTAACAGTTTGATAGATTAAAAAAATGTTTTGATTGATAAAATTGGATGATTGACGCGAAATTGAAATTTGTTTTTGTCTCAAACTTTCATACATTTTGATCTCAAATTTTAAAAAATGAATGAATAAAATCCTTCTAAATGAGCTGTGTTAATTTTGTTTTGTGTGTTAAACACATTCATTTGAGTTGGAACATGTCAAATGTTTTAAAGAGCATATACATTAGTCTGAAATATCATAGGTAAAAAATTAACATTTTTATATAGGAGAATTATATCTATTCATTTTTAAAGTTTGAAACCAAACTGTATCAAATTTGGGACAAAAATAAATTTCAATTTCGCGTCAAAGTTTATGGATTAAAAATATATTTAAGCCTTTAAGATAAAGTGTAATTAATGTAAATTATATTAAAACAAAATATGAATTATTATTTAACATAAAAAAAGTCAAGATTGAAGAAGTTAGGTTAAAATATTAAATATGTTTTTTGTCCCTTAATTTTCAGTGAAAATTAAAATTAGTCTATTTTCAAAATCTTTTATCAATTTAGTTTTTCATCCTTAAAAATGCGTGAATTAAGTTCTTTTAACTAAATTTTGTTAAGTTTATATGACATTTTAAGTGCATTTCATAATAGTATTTGAATTGTGTACATCGTTTGACACATTTTTACTTCATTGTTAACTCAAATATTATGAAACACGTTTGAAAAGTCAAATAAACTTAACAAAATTTTGTTAAAAGAATTAAATCCATATATTTCTAAATATTAACAATTAAATTAGACAAAAATTTTAAAGATATATTAATTTTAATTTTCACTTAAAATTAAGATATCAAAAACATATTTAACCTTAAAATAAAATTAATCCGATAAAAATTAAGTTGAAATAAATGATTAGTTTAAATAAAAGTAAGTAATAATTTGTATATTATTGTTATTACTAATTACAATAATAATAATTATTGTTGTTATTACGTCATGTGTCTGGTTTATGTAAAATTATCAATTCATTTCTCACATTAAAGACATCATATGGCAAGAGAACTCAATAGGAGGTTATACAACGGATCCAAAATTTCCTACTAATTATTTCTTTTAAAAAATAAATTTTAATTTTAAGTCAATTTCACAAAAAATATAACTTAATAAAATAAGATTTGCATTAATTTATATATTATATATCTAACCGACATAAAATTTTCAATATACTTTCTGACTTAAAAAAAACATGAAGAAGATCTAGTAACAATTGTATGATAATTTTAATTATTCCATTAAAATAAATTTTGTAATATTTTATTATTATATTAAAAAATAACTTTTAAATCTAATTTAATTTTACAAAAATATCTTAAAATGGAAATTACTTCATTCATGTATAGCTATTTGACGGTATTCATTGATATAAATTTCTAAGACTATTTAAAAGTAAAAATGATTAACAATAACTTAAAATCTCAAATTAGACTCATTTTTCTTATTAAATTTAATTATAACTATAAAAAAGAAATTCCTTGAGAAAAAACCAAACCAGAGAGACAAATGTTTCAATTGAGTGAAAAACTGATAACCACCATGCGTTTCACAATTTCCCATGACGCGTTTTCACAATGGTTAATGAGGTTGAGTGTAACTGAACCAAATAGAATTAGTGATTAGTTTAGAATAAAGATTTTGGAGCTTAGATAATTAATCTTTTGAATATGTCTTTACATTCCGATTTTACCCCACCCTTCCTAATCCCGGTTTTCAGGAAATGTGTTCCTGCGCGTTTGTTACGTCAGCTCAGTTATCACGTCACATGCATTAAAAACTGTGACAAAACAACTCACAAATAAACGCTAAATTTATGGTTTGGCAAACACAACAATTTATTACCATTGATGCATGTTTTTGTCAACAACTTCAGATACAGACAAAAGAATAAACTGTTTTACTTTAGACCTGCTGGACCACCACATTTGTTTTACTGGACAATCAAAATCATACCACAACTTTAGAACCAAACTATGAATAAAATTTACTATTTTACAGTCTCTTAGTGGAAATATTTTACTCTATCATTTTTTTTTTCAAACACAAAACTTTTTTTTTTAAAAGTCACACGCTCTAACCCAATCAAATTTAGAAGTTACCTGTTCCTTCCTGTTTGTATTTTCTTATTACTTTCTTTTATTTATACATCTTTTTGTAAAAATAGTTCAGAGGTTGATCAAATTACTTTTAAGTCGGTTGTAATTTATCCAAAAGTATGTGATTGTAAATTAAATTTGAAATCAACTATAATTTATTCGAACAGTGTAATATGTTTTTAAATAATTTATGAATTAACTTTGTTCATTTTTTTAGTATATAGACATGTTATGGTATTTATTGTTCTGTTGTAGTAGAGATCAAATAAACTGCATCATAATTGAATTATAATAGTTAGATTGTTATATTTTTAAGTAAAAAGAATTGAAATATAATTTTTTACGTTCTATCCTTTTATATATATATATATATATATATATATATATATATTTTGAAACTATTAAATTATGTGTTATTAATAATTAATAATTTGAGTATCCTAAAAAATTATTGAAGAATACTGCAGAATTTATTATACTTTATATTTTGTAGTTACACTTAAATTTATTTAATTAATGTTATCTAATAAAATTGAAAAGATGCTCATTATATTTGTTATTAATCGAAATAACTTAAAAGTATATATTTTGAACTTTTTTATTTTGTTATCATTTAAATAAAATAAAGTTTTTAAAATAATTTTACTTATTTTTCCTTCTCTACGAATATATTCTATTTAAACGAAATATAAATAAAATAATGCCAACTTGGTTTAAAATTCTCAAATATAATTGAGAAATAAAATGTTAGAACACATATTATTTTTCGGGACAAAAAGATGTTACTCATAACTTTGTGACAAACGAACTCATAGATGATATTAGTTATTACAGGTGCTTGGATGCTTGAGTTTTTAAAGAGCTATCTAATAACAAAAATATTCAATAGTAACATTCATATTAATTTTTAACATTGATCAAATTTCCTCTTTACAGAAATGATAAAATGTTTTGGAATTTGTATATGCATTACATGTCTCATTGGATATGCGCGAAGCTAAATCTTCATCAACCTACTTGTAAAACCTAAGTGACATTACCTTACAGTATCGTATGAGTAATTCTCTTTAACACACTAAGAATCCTATATACACAAAAGAATACAGCATTTTAAAAAAAAAACCCTATCTTTTTATCAACAAAAAGGTATACAAGATAAAAATATTTGGAATGTTTAAACCTCTGCAAACACATACAAAAAGTTAATTCATCAGGCTTTAACATCATTATGCACTTTATTTATATACAGCTAGAGAAATACTATTTTGGGAAATAAAAAAAGCTAGTGTACACTTACGTATAGAAACCATAGAAAGAACCTTCACTTCAGACTCTAGAAAATAAGGAAATGATAAAGACGACAACATTGAAAATGGGAAAGGAAGAAACATAACTCAGAAGTGGATGTTGTGCTTAGATAGATTTGTTGCAACAAATGATGGTCGCAATGGTATAAGCTGGAAAATCTGAATATCTATACTATTTGCATTTTTTTGTGGACAATTATGATGAGCAGTGGAAATAATAGACTAAGAAAATCTTTACTTTCTATTTTTATAACAATGCTATAAACAACCTTATTTAAATATGTACCTACAACTTCATTTAATTCATCAATTCCTTCAATTAATATAATTGCCAATGGATATTTTATTTTCATAAGGTATTTTTTAGTACTTGTTCTTATGTTATCTTGACCGTATTTTATAGTTGAGATATACAAAAACCATCTTTTTCCTTCTTTTATATCTTCCAATTTCAGCATTATGAAAAGGAACATGACCCATACGAACTTCTTAAAAAATTCAAACATTTACCTTGTGTTTGGATGAAACATTTCAACAATTCTGAAAAATTGAAATGCATTGTATTTGAATTGCTTGCAATTAAATTTCCTTTATTTTCTAAATAACTTGTTTGGATAAAGAAATTAAAATACTTTACATTTCAATTTCTTGTTTGGATAAAATAATTGAATTTCTTGTGAGATAAAATTTCATTTTAAAAATATTTATTTTAGATTTAATTATACTTTTTGAGTTCATGATAAATTTGGAAACGGGCTCGACGACCTAGATGGGTCGGGCTGACCCGACGACTCAATTGGGCCCTAAAACCCAAACAGGCTAGGTTAGATCGGCTCGACGATCTAGACAAGCCTGATTAGCCTGATGGCCCATACGAGTAGGTCATGCCCATCAAGTTCGTCAACCCAGCCGAACACAACCCGTCTAAATCGTTGGCCTGACTTGGACCCACTAGATCATCGGGAGCGACCGACCCATATGGGTTGTCGGGCCTATTGACCCATCTGAGTTGTCAGACATGTTTATGTCATTGGGCACACTCGACAACTTTGTGTCATTGGGCTGACCTACCCTGGCAAGGTTGTCGGGTCGGTCGGTATCGTCCGGGTGGTCAGATCGGTCGGGTCCGTCTAGGTCATCGGGTCGGTCAGACTTGTCGGGTCAACGGGTCAGTTGGGTCGTTGGACCTGCCCGACATGTCTGGGTCATCAGGCTCGTCCGACACCTCTAGGTCATCTAGCTCGCCAAACCCGTGTGGGTCGTCGGGCTTACTTGACCTGTTTGTGTTGTTAGGTCGGTCTGATCCGTTTAGAGTGTCTGACCAACCCAGCCTGTCATGGTTATCGGGTTTGTCGGGTCCGTTTGGGTTTGAGTCCATATTGTGAGGTTGAGTGAAAAGAATTTCAAATTCCACCGTTTTTTAGGATATTTGAATTCCTTCCAATTTAGGTAATTGAAATACTTCAAAAAAATGCATGCATTTTAAATGCTTTTTAATTTCTCTATCCAAACAAAACATTTTATTACAAAGAATTTCAAATTCTCCAAATAAATGAATCATCCTCTTCAATTGCCTCATCCAAACACACCATTAGAGAAATTGAATAATGAAATATAAACAATAAGCAATCAAAAGCAAGCAATCAATGACTATAGTAATAAAACTAGTCTCACAAAACAATATTAATGTCTGAAAGATTGTGAATAGAAAAAAAATCTACGTTAGTCTTAATAAATTGTAAGAGATTAATATCGCATATATTCATGAGTTAATTATTATAAAAAAAAAAAATCCGTTTCTTATATTCTACGAAACAATCTCAAAAACAAATAACCGAGGCGGAGATCAGTCTAGATTTGTTTGGTGAATTAGGAATACTTTCAACCCAAACTAAAAATTAATCCCTCCAAATATTGAGTTCACTTTCAAAGGTTTTGTTCATTTCACTGTACTTTTTTATATTCATGAATCAATCTCCAAATTGAACTAAATATAAGAAAAAAATGTTAAAAAAAATAAATTTTATTGTTTCAGCGTAAAAAAAAATAAGTAAAATGTGGTTAATCATTATAAGTACACATTGAAAATGAAGTGAATATAATAAGTAACTGAAAAGAATATTGGATGCTTTTAAAGGTAATAAACACTAAAAACTTTCTCTAATTTTTCTCCACAATTTATTTGATGTCACCTCGAAAACAAAATTAAACACTCTTATCAGTTACGTGCAATTAATAGATGACTCACATCTACACCATGTCTTCCATTATAAATATAGCTTTTAGGGCTAAACTCTTCATATCCATCAGAGAACAAAGTTGTACTCTTTCTCTCTTTCTCTGTCTTTATTGCTCCCTTTCCCTCTTTCTTTCCTTCTCTGTCACTTTCTCTATCACTGACAAATTTTACATGAACTTTTCATTGTTTGAAGGTAGAGAATTCGAAGGATCGCAAAACATGAGGAGAGTGATTCTGAGAAGACAGCCCCCTCGACGATGTCCGGCCAATACCACGGTGACGATTGTGAGGAACGTGCAACACGGAGAGTGTCAGAGGAATCACGCAATCAATGCCGGAGGATTTGCCGTGGACGGTTGCATGGAGTTTTTTCCGAGTGGAGCAGAAGGAACTGCGGGGGCTCTCATTTGTGGTGCATGTGGTTGCCACAAGAATTTCCATCGGAGGGAGATTCATATACATGTTACTTGTAACTGCGCTTCTGAAAATGGATAGCTTCAACACTATATATATATATATATATATATATATATATATATATATATATATATATATATATATATATATGTGTGTGTGTGTGTGTGTGTTTTTTCTCAT
>Ga0214544_1006934_pt1 | contig 20417 bp, 19 predicted proteins | sample CNSS3metaG_FD_160074 | JGI IMG/M metagenome (GOLD analysis project Ga0214544, IMG submission 160074) | Root nodule microbial communities from cowpea collected in UCLA plant growth center, Los Angeles, California, USA - CNSS3 | ecosystem: Host-associated > Plants > Roots > Nodule | place: USA... | reverse complement strand
AAAAAAAAAATATAAATATATATATATATATATATATATATATATATATATATATATATATATATATATATATATATATATATATATATATAGGTTAACTTAAAAGCACCGGTTTTAAAAAATTAAACAGTTAGTAAGTGGATTTACACCTAACTCAACTTCATAGCTTAATATTGGTCTTTTCTACTAGTTACTTTTCCAGTATTGCCATTAAGATTCAAGATCATACTGTATAGTTATAGCACAGACAAAAAAAAAAAAATTCCTTGGACTTCAAAGCCAAATAAGAAAATACAACTATTCCTTCAATTGCATAGCAAAAGCTTTAAAAAGAAAAAAATGAAGCAGACCTCTGGAATATCAGCGTAATGTGAAATGCCTTTCAAAAGAAGAGGCATGTGGGCAGGATAAAGCCAATCAAAAAGGAACCCATAAGTTCTGCGGCTGTTAACATGCAATTAAGAACAACCAAAATAAATTAACATTGTTAACAAATAACAATGCCTTTGTAAACGTAACAAAGTTTTGACGTTTTAATTACCAACCTATTAGTAGCCAGTGCTATTCCTCGGAGGTCCCGCATCAACCCAATGAATGCAAATTTTACAGCATCTGATTGGAACAAAACATCAGGGGTTGATTCCAATCTAGCCAAAACCTTAAGATTTTAAGAAAATAAATAAAGAATCAATTAAAATGTATTATAATCAGTACAACATATCAATAATCACTAATAAATTGAAAATACTTTATTGTACACTGCATAACTTGTTAGGCTCAATTTAATTGAGGTCCACCAAGCATCACTTGTCACAAAAGAATCTCATGAAGACATGACCTTCTTAACTAGATAATAAACTATGGTTAAAAGGACTAACCATTTTTCCACAAATCTCAACATTGTCTTTTACAGGACAAAATGAATATTAAAAATTATAACACTTGAATCTGAAGATTATTTAGAGAAAAGCTTGAGTTTTTCATTCAGCTATATCGTGTGTATGTGTGTGTGTAACAAAAGTCAAAAGTACATTGTAACAGCAAGAGTGCAAGCTGGTGCACTTGCCCTAACAGCTAAATTCGAAAAAAGAAAAGGAGTGTCAGACAATTACAAGGCACATAATAATATAAAATACATATAATTATTTAACACTCCTCCTCAGAAAATATATAGAAGATTTACTTCATAAAGCTCATATGGCAGAAGCTCATTCCAATTCTTCTCCTATGGTTTGAAATTGCAAATTATCTAAACATGGTGCTGATCTTTTCTCAGATCCTACTTTAGGCTCGGTCAACTGGAATGTGTATAGATCAGTAATTAGTGCATTGCAATATGCTCTAACTAGGCCAGTAATTAGTTTCGCTGTCAACAAAGTTTGGCAGTAATCCACTTGATTCTCACTGAGCTGTCATCTGAAAGGAACACTGTTTTATGGTTTGCAGTCTGAGCCAGCATTGCTACATAGTTCAGTTTCTTTCAAAGCTTTGTTTGACAGTAACAGGACTTCTGATGTTGATGATGGAAGATCTACCCCAGGTGAAGCAATTTTTCTTTGTCCCAACTTAATATCACGTTGGTCTTGAAAGCAACAAGCTATTGCTTGTTCAAGCACTGAAAATGAATATAGGAGCTTAGCACAAGCTACCTTGTCATGGATATCCAAATTGCTTATAGAACTTCAAGTTACCTTTAGCACTCCAACTCTTCTTTGTGACAATCAAAGTGTTGCTTACATTGCCCATAGTCTTGTTCTTTCATATCACACAAAGCACATGAAGATAGATATCTTCTTTGTAAGAAAAGACTATCGCTAAACAATTATGCATTTTTCATATTCAAGCTCTTGATCAGTGGACCAATGTTTTAACCAAGTAATCGTCTTTAGTTCGCTTTGCTTTTCTTCTTGCAAACTCAATGAGAAGAGTTACTCTTCTGAAAAATCTTCTCATTGAGTTTGAGGGGGGTTGTTAGTATACATTCTATAGTTGACTATAGGTTGACTTGTATAGTTTACACTTGCATTGTACATATGTAGGTTTACTTAAAACTGTACAACTTCTTTTTCTCTTTGTAGTGGGCTAAATCTATAAATACACCCTGTAGATATGATTCTAAGCTAGTTACAATAATAAAAACATTCAGTTCATGTTCAATTTTCTCTATCTTTTCTCTGTTCAGTTTCTCTATGAATTCATCAGCAAAATGTCCCATTCTTTACAAGCGTAGCACTGTATATTTTTTCTATCAAATTTTCTCTGCCCTCCTCTCTTTTGATCACCTCTCTTTACAAATTTTCCACGATTGTCACCACAAAATCTTCCACTTATTTTGTTCATTTTCCCTTGTTTTTTGCCACCCCCAAACATCATTTCTTTCAAATTTCTGTGCTCGCAAAGTATGAACTGCAGCGCTGTCAACACTCCTCTCAAGAAGCCTTTTGCAGCTCCTCCACCTAACTCTCGTATCAAATTGGGGAGTCAAAAGTTCTTAAAAATTTCTCAATCATTTCCTGATCTTAAAACATCTCATCACAAGCTTTCATTGAGTTGAGTACCACTTGAATTCTACTGTAGCAATCCCCAATTGATTCTTCATCAGTCAGATAGCAACTCATATTGTCTTCTAAAGGATTGAAGCTTCATTTTCTTGACTTTATCAGCACCTCCATATGACTTGTTCAAAATGTCCCAGGCAGTCTTGGCTGAATTTGCCAAAGATATCTTCTCAAAATTGTCAGAATCCACACACACTGATGGATCAAGAAGAAAGCTTTCCAATCTTTCTTCATAGATTCCCTGTGAACTGCCCTGCGCACCTTCCTCCGATTCTAGAACACCATTCTTTACAACTTCCATCGCTTCTTGCAAACCAAAGATGACACCCATTTTTATACTCCATTGACCAAGAATTGGCAAGTTGGTCAATATAAACCCATGATTCACCCTCTGAACCTTGCTCAATTCCACCCCAAAAGGATTTGCAAAACCGATATAAAACCCACACAGGAAGGGTTACTCACACAGAAGAATACCTCACAAGCTAGTGGACATCACAAATTCAGTCCCAATCAAAATAGCTTTAGATACCACTTGTTAGAACACACTAAACACATTCTCACAAGAACAGAGAAGAAAAAGGAAAAAGAACAAGAGATATACTGGCTGAATCTGAAATTTTATAGGCCTACTATAAGCAGTTAAAAAGCAGCCAACTAACTACCTAACTAACATACAACACCAAATGAATTATTTACAACATTTTTCACTCAAGCTTAAACATTAGTCTGTGTAATAAAAGTCAAATAGGTATATTGTAATTGCAGGAGTGCAGACTGCTGCACCTGCCTAAAAATTAAAGCAGACAGAAAACCACGACAGATTAGTTAAAGATTGAGCAGAAAGAAGATTCGGTGAGTTGCTTGAGTTAGTATGAACTCAATAGCTATTTATATTCACAAGGCCACTAAAGATAAGTCTACTTTACAAGTAAATATTTGCTACAAATACTATGCAAGACCAATTCTTAAGATCATTATGTCGGAACAATTGTTAAAATTATGGGTCAGCGGCAATTTAAAGCTACCAACCTGCGAGAAAGGTTCCATTGTAGATTTAAATTTGACTGGGTTATCTTCCAAAAATATCAACATGCCAATAGTATAGTACAGGGTTGTTCTGCTACGGAAACATTCCCAATTTTCTATGAAAGGGAATAGTTCCCTCTGAAAAAAGAGAAAAAATTGCCCTTAGAAATCAGCTGATTTGACAAGCATATATACAGAAACCAAAATATCAAGTCAATTACTCTTGGCTGGCCGTTTTGTTCTTTGATTATAAAAAAAGAATGACAGATTTGATATCTGGCTCCAACAAACTGTGCAGTTCAAATGCTAGACAACACTGGGTAAAAAACTAGGCTAAAATACATACTTTCAAGCTAATTTCCACATTAGACAGGAGTTGCACAATTTAATGAGCGCCCCAGATTTTTCTACATTACTTTTGTATCTGTTTGGGAGAAAATAAAACACTTTACCATTTCAACTTTTTTTACTCAATTACACACACATAAAAGGCGTGTTCTAAGTTGAAATTTAGTAAAAAAGTGTCTCAAAACAATAGTGGTCTTATCAAATTACAAGTGAAAATTTTCTTAGCCTTCTAGTATAAATATTAAATGATTAGCTTATAGATTATGCAGTTAAATCACCATTTTCCGCATACTCTCACTAGTAGCATGTAAGATGATCTCTTAACAGTGAATTCCACTTTTTCATTAGGAGAATGTTAACCGGTGCCCACCGGTTAAAGAATAATAAATACATATTGATTTTATCATTTTTACATATAGAAAGCTAGAATAATTAATTCTATTAATTAAAATAATATAAATACATATAAATGATTTTATAAAGACAAAAATATCATTTAGAATCTCTAAGCAATAAAAATAAGTATTTTGGAAACTCAATTAAATCTCAAATACATACTTTGATTTTTATTTTTATTTTATTTTTTTGTAAATTTTTTAGACGTTAAATACTATTTTTTGTTGATTTTTCTGTTAATTTAATTTTTTTTATGTTTAATTATATTTTAATTTTTAATAACATTAAAAAATATTTATTTTATTATTTAATTATTTTTTAATTTTTATTGGTAAATATTAAATAAAATATTATAACAACTATACAATACTTATGGATATTCTTGTCTTTTAAATAAAATAAAATACATTAATTGTGATTAGGTCAAATTTATTTAATATTACAATTAACTATGAATTTTTGTAAATTTCAATACGTATTGATTATCCTTAACCAGTGCCCTTAGGGCATTGGTTAGCAAGACCCTTTTCATTATATTACATAATTTGTCTCCAGAGTTAAATAGGAATAGGAATATGAATTTGTGTGTGGATATCAAAAGATGTTAGCCCTATTTTATAATGTAATTAGTGGAGGGAAAAACTGCATAGGGCAATATGGAGGTCAAAAGTGCATGTCATACTTATTGGTTAAGAGGCAACTCACATTCTTGTTTGAAATCATGTGTTTAACACTATCCAGTTTAAGAAGCAGTTTTCCTGACATGTAACTGCAAAAACAAAATCCTCATTACAGCAATCAAAATATAAAATTATAAATAATGAAGACTTAAAGTATTTGACATGGAAACCAAACTAACCCAGATGTCATTTCCAGAAAGAGATTCAAGGTATGATCAATAACCTCTTTGCACTGCACATAGAAACTCTCATTTTGTGAGCTCAATAATAACAGTGATGCAAAAGGTTATGTCTAAAATTCATCATTACCTTTGTGTAGCATTTAAGGTTAGTAATCATCTTTCCCACAATAACATTTAGTAGTAGAAGATGATCATGGAGTCCAAGAAGTTCAGATAGCCGGGTATATAACTGCTCCAATTACAGACAAGAAAATTACAGACTTAACCTTAATAATATTTAAATATTGAAAGGAAAGTCACTTCCAATGTTCTACCTTGGATGAAGAAACACTCTGGTCGCCAATATAACACTTTCTAAAATGTTGAAAGAAGGTTAGTATAGCACGATCAAGTCTTTGCTTGCTCACATCTCCATACCTCTGAATTTAATTAGTCTTTAGTACATTCAACAAGGAGGGCTATTTAAAATAAAATATAACTACATCCTCATGCTAGCATCAGCACACAAATTCATATTCTTAGTGCATTCAACAAGGATAGCTATTTAATGTCCACGACTAAGCAGGTAATTGTTGTATAAATCATATTCTTAACCCAAACAACCATAGTAAGCAATTCATCAAGGAAAAACATATTAAATATAATTATTGGATGCATCAGATCGACAGATTTCACCAAATAGCTCCACCCTTAACATTTATGATATCTTTCAAACTGTAAAGGCAGAGGACAACCTCAGAAAAATTTAGAACGTATCATCGAAAAAGAATTGTAATAGCACTTGTTAAAAGAGAGAACAAAAACACGATTAGGCTAAAACCATGTCTCTAATCGACACTCTGCAGCTGGTTTACATGGTGGTTGATTTAATTACACATGATTAGAGGATAATCCATTACCTCTAAATCAGATATCAAATCCTACTCAATCAGTTATACATTAAATGTATAATATTTATACCTGTTTCTGAACACTCCCCCCTCAGGCTGAAGAATATAAATCACCATGATGTACTAAGTAGATCTCCTATACAGTTTCTAAAGGTAGTACCAGAGTCCATCAAGGTAGTAAAGAGCTACAGAGAGGGGTATTGAGTTAGGTGAACATTGCCAGGGAGGTTATTTCCTCTGCTTTTTGTTTGTACAGTTGCTTGCTACAACTGGTTTTCCTTTGCTGTGCTCCTCTTACCCATACATATATGGGCTTTGTAAAGAGATTCACTCTCTCTTTCTGTAATTTTCCTTTAGTAAAGAAATACGTTTTTTATTGTTTTAATAAACATTGCCTTAATGACAAAATCATCCACATACAAAATGAGCTAGATTCATCTTTGAGGTGAGTCTCTCTTGTCGTCTAAATACATATTTCACAAAGGAGAAGGATGAACAGAATCAAATGTTTCAAATACAACAAAGGGGGGTGTTTCTGTCTCTATAAGTTTATTAAGATTTGACCATCATGCGCAAGAGTATGATAATAGATAGCATAGCATCTTAATGAATGGTAAGCATTGTGAAAAAGAATCAAATTGTCATTTGTGGTTTGATTGAGAAATGCTTACTGTAAGGAGAAAATAATTTTATATTGAATAATCCCACCAAATTATCCTTGAAAGATCATATTGCAAGCCAAACAGGCAAAATCTTAAACGACAAACCAGAACCATCCAAATATATGCAAAGATGATGTCAAAGTTCATAAATACTCAAAAACACTGAACCAAAAAAAAAAACCTTATCAATAGCTGACCATGCAGACATTTTACAATAAGATATAATAATGTTACCCTCAAATTGATACAAAAGGACATACCTTGCTGTGAAACCCACTATCGGAAATATTAATCAACTGCAGAACACAAGCTGAAATCTCCGCATCAAGTATCTCATGTGATTCTTCACTGCAGTATAGAAATAAAAGACAACTTAAAAGTTTACTGTGCAGAAGCTTTAATTTTCCTTCACTGGTTAAAGCAATTACCTAGAACCAGTAATCTGCTTTGTTCTGAGAATTGAAGCAACTATGTGTGTGAACCAAGCAAGTTTGGATTCGGTTACAGACAATTCAAAACTATCAACTTGGCTTTGGAGATTTGCTTCCTTCTACACAAAATGTAAAAAACCAAATAAAAATATATTAAAACAGTTAACAAAGTTAAATCACTTCATGAAGCACCACTAAAAGTACCATGTAGTTTTTCATGATAGGCTCCACTATCTTCATCAGATACGAACTGCAACTTTCATACTGAAATTCAATGAATCAAAAACAGATGCTAAAAGTGATAATTAATAACAATTAAAAGCAATCACTCCAATATGACAAGTATCTCTCGGTATAAATTTAGAAGTATGAAAAAGCAAGAACCTGAAATCTACAGAGGAAAGGAAAAAATTCAAGCTGATCTTGAAGCACTTCTACATTGTCTAGAGGATTTTCACCAAGTTCATCTGAAAGTTCAGACTGGCAAAAATGGATGATTAGAAGTTAAAATGTAGAGTAAATATTTCCCTTTAGAACTAAAGAGTTTCTCTTTTGTTGTGAATTATTGTTTAATCACATAAGTAAATCTAGTATTATTAGGTTTTGAGAAAAGTAAGGAAATAAAAGACAATTTAACAAGATAATTCTTATGTATTATTAGAAGTTCTCATCCTTTACAAAGAGGTCTGAGTCCTTTAAAGTAGACTCTGAAAAGAGAAACAGCAGCTAATGGGAGTTATCAATGCAAAGGAATTGCCATAACTTGCCAAAAACAGTAACCACCGAGAAAAAGAAAAGAAACTATATGACAACAGTACAGTACAGAACTGACAAGCCTAATAGAAATCTAATAGAAATCAAATATAAAAGAAAGAAGATTTTTTATTCAATTGGTACATTTGAAACAGTACATTAGTCTCTATATAGAGAGAACTCTAACCCTAAAGTAATAACTACAAGGAGATCTCTAGAATCTTCTATTAGCTTCTATCAATACATTTAATATTCTACCAAATTCTAGTAATATTCTATCAAAATAGTGCCTTTAAGGTACTGTAGAATCCGCTTAATAGTAGTCCATTGAGAGTCCAGGGGTTGAGCCATAAATTGAGAAACTTAATTGACAGCATAGCTAACATCAAGGTGATTGAGAATGGCATACTGCAAAGCGCCTATCACAGAGCGATAAATAGTGGGGTCTGAAAAGTCAGCAGACCAAGATTTGGATAATTTGCATGAAGAAACCATAGGAGAACGGACATGATGAGCCTCATTCATTTTGGTTTTAAGCAAAAGATCTATGAGTTACTTGCGTTGAGTTAGTACCAAAAACCTGGTCTGAAAGATAATTAATTTCAATGCCCAGCTGTTTCAAAGAGAGGTTAGAATGCAAGCTGTGAGTAATGGTGTGAATAAGAGGAGCAAAGGAGTCTATACTGATGATGTCATCAATATAAACCAATATGTAAACAGTATGAGAGGCACGATGATAGATAAAGAGAGAGGATCAACTTTCATGGGAGAAAACCCATGCTTCAAAAGGGTGGTTCAAAGCGTGTCAAACCTACGTTGCAGAGCCTATTTAAGACCATGGCTTTGTTGAGTATACAAACCAGAGTTTTATATGCAAAGTCAAACCCCGAAGGGTGGCATCAACATGTTCGCCAAGTATGACTGGACAACCATTGCCAAAAAATTCATCCACAATATACTTAATATGACCTAAGAATTTATGTTTTCAATGGTTTGGGCACGAGGATCAGTGCGCAACTGCCAGGCACGAGCCTTCATTTGAGTTAAAAAGTAGACATTTATCTGGTCCCAAACTTAATAGGAATGAACTGCACCAAGAACCCGAGACAAAATACTATTGGTTAGGGTAGACCGAAGCCAAGAGAGTAAGAGTTGATCTTGAACTTGTCATTCTTCATAAGCTGGATTGATAACAACATTGTGATGATCTTTTTTGGAGTGAAATCTAGGGAGAATAACAGGATTGACCACAAACCAATGGAGTTTGTGGGATTTGGTGACAAGTACAATCTCAACAAGAGAATGTGAAAAGAAGGGTTAGGGATGGGTGGGAAGTAGGATAGGAAGTAGAATTGGACATCATGGATCAATAACCTGCTTGATACCATATTAGGTTTTGAGAAAAACAAGGAAAGAAAAGACAATGTAACCGGATAATTCTAATGTATTATTAGAAGTTGTCATCCTTTACAGAAAGGTCTGAGTCCTTTAAATAGACACTGAAAAGAGAAAACAGCAGTTAATGACAGTTACCAATGCAAAGAAACAGCCGTAACTGTATGACAACAGTACAGAACAGTACAGAACTTAGAGTGATGAAAGCCTAATACAAATCTAATATAAGCCTAATAAGTATTTATAACAAAGTATAATAAAGGGAAACCTAATAATGGAGAATATCCCTAACTATCCGCAGTACATCTTTCCCATGTAGAAAGATTAAATCATAACTTTTACACTCCCCTAAAAAACTCTTCCGGGATCTAGTGAGACAAATGAGGCAGAGAATGGTAATGCATGCATCGAACTTAGGCAGTCAGGAGATGGTGAATGGTGGATTGCAGTAGTTTGCATGAACAATGCACATGTATAGTGCCACGTGCACAATGCTGCATGAACAGTGTACACCCGGAAAAAAAATAGGAAAAAAAGGGAAAAGGAAAACCTAGTTCTCTGATACAATAAAGTTTTCTTGTCTTCATGAATTGTGTTTAACCACACATCCAAACCCTTTATAACATTCAAAGTACAGTATAGGGAAACCTAATAACGGCTAATAATGGAGAATATCCCTAAGTATCAGCTGTACATATTTCCATAATTACAAGGATCAAGTGAGATTTCTTAAAACAACGTTTTATGCATGTGGATATGGAATTTAAAGGAACTTACCTGCAATGAATCAAACCTTGATGATACAAACCCTTCTATAACTTTAGGCACATATTCATCTAACAGATTAGGTTTGTCACCCTTGAGATAACGCACAGATGCCACTGATCTAGACCATAAATTTAGAAGATAGTAAACACTGCTTCCAGCCCACTGAAAGGAAACATACATGTATCAATAGAAGTTTCTTTTCATATTTAATAATATCTAATCGTTTATAGTGAATTTTAAGCAGATTAAAAAACACAACAAAAGAAGAAAGAATGCTACTGAGGCTAAAAAAGGCAGGAATCCTACCTAAGAATATAAACTACTGCATCCAGTGATTAATATGAGAACCCTGTACGAATTAACAACTATTCCAACCAGAAAAGAGATGAGATTTCCAACCAAACTCCAATATCTATGTTGATCTGAGTAATGTAACCCTGAATCAAACATCCAAAAATGAATTTTTGATAACAATCGGCAATCACCATTCCCATATCCCAATCCAGCATGATAGAACAAAACACAGAAATCAACATATCCTTCATCTAAGAGAAGTTGGATGACAGACAGCCTTTTTGTTACAACACATATAACTACAGGGTGTACATATCATCCCTAAAGGGCTACCTAGAGCTAGATTCCAGAATCTTAGGGTAAAGTCTGGAATCAAATGAATGAAATGTATTTCAGGTTCATTTGTCCACTGAAATGATGCAAACAATTTTCTCCTGATTTACTAGTAGCCTTAGCCGTAGAATGACCCAATAGGAAACAATTCTCCCCAAACCAACATGTCAGCTAAATGACTGAAACTTTTAGCTTCCAAACTGCACCAAGACATCATAACAAGCCAGCTGAAATCCACCATAAATTCCTGTTATGATGCCACTAAGGTTGTCTTCCATGTGCCTAGGGACAAGGTTAACTTGAAACCACAACCACCACCAACACCAAACCAAAACATCCTGGTCCTTGCAGCACATGCATTACTGCTCCTGTTTTCGATGTTGCTCAAAACAATGTAGTAAGTATCATATGATTCACGATACAATACAAATAAAGTGATACAATTCTCACCGACAACTATATGAATCACATGAACAATCGTTTTTGCTCCTGTATCATCTTCGAATCGCAGGATTCGTTCTTTGAATCACAAGAATCGCAATTTGGAACGTGAATCCTGGCTTGAACCACAACCTCCATGGATTTGAGTTTTCAGATCGCGTCGCCCAAATTGGTTTGAAAAAACCCTAATTTCTTTTTGGTTTCTCGACTCTCGTTTGTTGGAGCCGATGAACAAGGAGAAAGTGTCATTGTCGTCATTTTTTAGAAAGAGAAGAGTTCCACAGAAGCAAATTGAGTCGGTCATTTGCCAGGGTTCACTTCCACTTCAGCTTTCTCAGAGAAGAGGTTGCCACCATTGCTGCTTCCATGGCCAACAACACTAACCCGTTTTCAGTTTTTCATACGAGAGTTTATTTCTCTTCAATGAACAAAGCTACTGTACATCTAGCAAAGTAGGGCCTAACATTTGGCTTCACCTTTATTGGGCTTTAGTTCATCGGTTGCATTTATACTCCCCTGGCAAAAACGGGTGCATTTGTTTGTGTTTCTCTTGTCTTCGTGTGATGATTGTGCAATGTTATTACACGAAATTAGACTCTAGGATTGAAGAGAGGAACCCGTTACGAAGCAAAGGCCAGGCAGGCAGTGAAAAGAGGAGATGTAGGATATTATTTCAAGAAAATGTTGCTTTAAAGTTGTAGTTCATTTAGAAAAACTATTGGAAGAATGTAATGAATATCAAGCTTTAACATGTATGAAATAATTCTTCATTGTGTCTCTCATTCTTTGTGCTTTATTCCAACTGTGATGAGAGATATAACCATTACGTGATGTAACTTGATGTTAAAATGCTCCTAATCACTTATTTTGTATCACTTCATTTTATTTAATATACTAGTTTTGAAAACAACTTTGGAATGGAGCGAATTATGATTGATTTGAGAGCATTAGCACCCTAGAATTGGGATGTTACAATATATACACCAATTCAACACTAATTTACTAACTTTTAATCACATTTAAATCTATTTCAGGAGCATGACCTCGGAACACTTGTGTCCACTATCTTTAGTTGCCATTCGTGATGTTGTTTAATATAGCTAAGTTAGGGTTATTGTCACGTGACCCAAGGTTAGTTGTTGTCAACTCTGTACCAGCATTTGTGCCATGCTCCACCTTCCCAATATCATAATCACACTATTGTCGTTGTTTGTCTCGATGTCTTCAAGGCAAGTTTATGCCCTTGTCTTCTTGGTTTGTTGCACCTAGCTCTCTCCCCTCATGGATAGGGTTTTTCCCTCTCTCCTCATCACTGTTTAGGGCTAAGGTTGTTTCATGCAGAGAAATAATACGAACAATTTTCTCCTTTTCTAGTAGTAGCACTAGCTATAGTACGATATGATGGGGAATGATTCTCATCATTGCAAATAACAATAACAATTAATATACAAATCATTTTTTTTCCAACTCATAGCAAAGCAAATAGAGCTGAAAATCAAAATATTTCCCCAATTCACAATCATCATATCCCAAATCTTGAAACCAAACTATCATACAAGCAAATTGACACTCATGGGGAGGCTTCTGCCTCCAAAATTGAAAGGGTTTACGGAAATTGTTTCCAACATACTTGACACAATTCCTAACATTTTCTGAAAAAAATGTATAATCCAGCTACTTCAAGGAACTAATTAAATAATAATAGATGCATACCTTCCAAGAATGCAAAGATTTTAGTGTGAACTCTGCTACTAAGTGTATCCATTCACTATAGCCTTCAGCATTCACAAGTTCAGATAACTGCAGCATAAATCAAAGTGGGAATGTGATTTATTAATCGAGAAATACTAGAACAAGATCAATCCCAAGGAGTTCAGGAGAACTTAATTGTGCAAATTCAAGTGAACAAAATCAAACAAGGGACTAGGATGTGAGCAATCATGGAAAACCAGGTTAATAGTTCCTCTATACCTATTAATCTTTATCAAGAAAGAAAGGAAATAGAGAAAAAATGGAAAAGCGAAAAGGAAAATAATAAAACAACCTCTAAAACTGGGAAGAGAAGATGCAATAAGAAGCATGAATAAATTTTGAAAAATGAGGGTGAAAGAGTTGAGTACAGAACTTAAACCATAAAAATAATTTATCCACAATAAGAAAAAAACAGAAGAAAAAAATGTCTTAATTATAAAAGCATTCTGTTTCACTCTTAAAATAAAAACATTACAAGATTTTTCAACATAAGTATACAAGTAATCCCTAGTAAAATGGAGAAAAAATTGTTGCAAGGAATTGGTCTCAAGAACATTGCTAAAAAGTTGAATGGTTGACTCATCTATTATTACTGCATGAAACATTAGCAAGATAAAAGAAACCACCAAGGTTATGATTCACAATGGCAGGCAGTATTTGACTCAGAGTTGTTGAAAACCATGGGAAATAAGTGAAAACAGGGCATCAGAACGTGAAAAAGGAGGCAGGGGCTGTGCCATCAAGCTGGTTGTGCGTGAGAAAGGGAAAGTAGCAATCTGTTACAGGTGTGTGAAACATATATGCCGAAAAAACAAAGCTTAGTGATCGCCAGAGGAGGACTGTTCTAGCAGGACGGTCACCAGAGGAAAAGAGTGTTTGGTGACAAAAGGAAAGGGCAAGCAATGGTCACGAGTGTTGTTCACCTGAGAGAAAATGGGTCTTCTATGGATTGCAGTTACTGTTCACCTGGGAGGAGAAGAAGTGGATCGAAGAAACCTAAAACTATTGATACCATATAAGAAAGAGTTATTTGAATGTTGTGGGTCTAATGCAGACCACACGGTATATATTTATACTAATTTACAGAATCAAATAGACTAAATTCTTGCAAATAATCAGGATCCATGATTATCATTTCATAGAATCTGTAACAGCTAATGATTAACAAATCTAAATCTATAACAGTTAAAGAAAGATTACATTCTAACAAGTTTGATATGAAAAATGTCCTTTTACATGGGTATCTAGAGGAAGAAATCTACATGCAAATTCCTTCTAGCCTTAGGTCTATTGAAGAAAGGGATAAAGTATGTACACTAAAGAAAGCCTTGTAAAAACCCAAGCAGTCACCCTGTGCTTGGTTTTGAAGACTTACAAAAAACAATGGCCTCATTACGTACTTACAAAGCCAAGGTGCACACACCTCGTTTATCAAGCATTCCTTAGAAAGAAAACCTACTATTCTCTTGGTTTGTGCGGATGACATAATCATTGCAAGGGGTGACTTACATGAGAAACTAATCTTGAAAGAAAAAACTAGTGCCAATTTGAGAACAACGATCTTGGAAAATTAAAATACTTCCTTGGAATAAAAATTACCTACTCGAAAAGGGCATCTTCATCTTCCAAATAAAACACATTCTACATCTTCTCAAAGAAACAGGGAAAATTATATGCAAAGCCACTAGAGCTCCTCCAGAACAAAACCTTAGAATTGCTAGTGGGTCAAGATAGCTTTGTTGTGAACAAGGGCCAATATTAGTGGCTTGTTGAAGCTCATTTACTTAGTCTACAGTAGACAGTACATAACTTATGTTGCAAGTTCTAATAGTCAATTTGTGCACAATCCAAGAGAGCTACAGTTAAAAGCTTTGAACAGAATCCCTCAATATTTGACGGCAAGTGCATGAAGGGGATTGTTGTTTAAGACCGATGAAAATTAAAAAAGGAGATGCACATTGTTGCAAACCATTTATTACTGATTGGAGATTCACTTGTGCATGTTCTTTGGTGGAAACTTAGTAACTTGGAGAAGAAGAAAAATGTAGTTGCAAGGTATGGTGCAAAGGTTGAATTCTAAGTGACAACACAAGGGTATGTGAATTGACTTGAAAGGAATAATATGAAAGAAAGAGGATTTTACTATTTTGTTAATTCTCTAAAACAGTACATCAACTTCTCTATTTATAGAGATCTCAAACCTTAAGTAATAATTACAAGAGATCTCTAGAATCTTCTAAGAGTTTCTAATAATACATTTAATATACTACCAACAACTTTTAATATTGCATTTAATATTCAACTAACAACACTCCCCCTCAAGCTAGTGAATGGATATCTATCATTTCCAGCTTGCATGTGAGATTATGAAATCACTCAGTAGGAAGACCTTTCGTAAACAGATCTGCTAACTGAAGTCCAGATGGGATGTAGGAAGTAGTGATAAGGCCACTATCTCGTTTCACTTTAATAAAGTGTCGATTTATCTCTGTGTTTAGTCCTATCATGCTGAATTGGGTTGTAAGCAATGCTAATGGCTGACTTGTTATCACAATAAAGGATCATAGATTCTTCACATGCCACTTTAAGATCATTTAGGTTAATTCTCATCCATAGCAATTCACACACCCCTTGTGCCATAGCTCGGAATTCAGCTGCACCACTAGACCTTGCAACAACATTTTGTTTCTTACTTTTCCAAGTCACCAAATTTCCACCCAAGAACATGCAGGATCCTGAAGTGGATTTTCTATCTATGATAGATTCTGCATAATCCACATCAGTATACAATTCCATTATTAATTTTTCATTTCTCTTAAACAGTAATCCCCTTCTTGGACTTTTCTTCAAATATTGAAGGATCTTGTTTGCACCCTATAAATGTCTCTCCCTTGGATTATGCATGAACTGACTTACAACACTCACCACATAGGCTATGTCTGGTCTGGTGTGAGCTAAGTAGATGAGCTTCCCAACTAGTCTTTGATATTGGCCTTCATTTACTGTAGAACTGCCTTCAACACTCCCAATTCTACGGTTTTGTTCTATAGGAACTCCAGTAGTCTTGCAATTAATCATACCTGTTTCTTTGAGGAGATCAATAACATACTTTTGTTGGGAAATAAATATGCCTTTCTTTGAGTAAGCTACTTCTATCCCAAGAAAGTACTTCAATTTTCCTAGATCCTTCATTTCAAATTGGGCAGCAAGCTTTTCTTTCAAGATTTGTTTCTCATGTTCATCATCTCCTGCAACAATCATATCATCAACATACACCAAGTGTAGAGTAAGTTTACCTTCTTGGGAATGTTTGATGAACAGGGTATGGTCACCATGACTCTGTCGATACCCCATGGAGATCATAGCCTGTGTGAGTCTACCAAACCGAGCACGAGGGGACTACTTAAGCCCATACAAAGCTTTCTTCAACCTGCACACTTTATTCCCTCCTTTAGTAGATCCAAAACCTGAAGGAATTTCCATGTATATTTATTCCTCTAAATTTTCATGCAGGAAAGCATTTTTCACATCAAATTGTTGCAATTACCAACCAAAATAAGCTGCCAATGGGAGAATGATTCTAACTGTATTCATCTTTGCCACCAGAGCAAATGTTTCCTCATAATCAACACCATAAGTCTAAGTATATCCTTTGGCAACTAACCTTGCTTTGTAACGGTCTAATGTGCCATCTAATTTATACTTTAGACTAAAAACCCATTTGCAACCCACTGACTTTTTATCTAGTGGCCTGTCAACAATTTCCCATGTTTGGTTCTTTTCTAAGGTACTCATCTCTTCATTCATGGCTTGAATCCAATCTCATCTTTCAATGCTTCTTGAACTGATGTAGGGACTCTAATTGCATCAATGGCAGAGAGAAAACTTTGGTGCTGCATAGAAAGGTGTTTAGTGGTCACAAAATGGGAGATAGGATACTTGGTACAAGACCGAGTTCCTTTTCTCAAAGCAATGGACAAGTCATCAAGGTCAGTTTCACAGTTACTATTCAAAGAATTTTCCAAAGGTTCAAGGGTATCAATAGAAGGACTACTTACCCTTGGTTCAAACGATTGAAGTTCTTCTTGGATAGAGTTAGGTTGCTTTTGTCGCCCTTGGTATTGTATACGGAAAAAACTCTCTGGACGACTAGAGTCTGTAGATGACCCTGACTCTGTATTGTTCGAAGCAATTTTAGAGACATCCATAGAAGATGTTTCTGGAGAAGTATTAGGAGAACCAACAGTATCATCAGAATCAGCTAGTTCCTCTATGGAAGGTACAAAACATGACTCAAGAGATTCAAAAGACCTAGCTTCAAAAGAACTCTTCCCCTGAAGCTGAGGACACATGTAAATTTAGTTTCATCAAAAGTAACATGCATGGAGGTAAAAAACATTCGACTTGGAGGATGGTAACAACGATATCCCTTTTTATTAGATGCATAACCAATGAAGATGCATTTAACAGCTCTAGGATCTAACTTTCCACGAAATTGACTATGAAAATGGACAAACACAACACATTCAAACACTCGACGATGAAGACTAGAAAGAAAAGGAACAGATGGATAGAAAGAAGATATGGACTCAATGGGACTCAGACTATCTAGAACCCGAGAAGGTAATCAGTTGATAAGATAGGCAGCAGTAAGGACAGCCTCTACCCAATAAGATTTAGGGACATACATTTGGAAAAGAAGTGCCCGTAAGAAGATGTCTATTTTTTCTCTCAGCAACGCCATTTTGTTGTGGTGTGTCCACACATGTGAATTCATGAACAACACTATTCTCGAAAATGAATTTAGCCATGTCATGGTTTACATATTCCCTTCCATTTTCAAATTGCAAACGTTTAATTAACTTTCCAAATTTTGTTTTTATCATACGGAAGAATCTAATAAATAAGTTAAAAACTTCAATTTTTTCTTTCATAAGGAAAACCCATGTAACGCGGATACAATCATGAATAAAAGTGGCAAACCATTTAGCACCAGATATACTAGAGCTTGATGCAAGCCCCCAAACATCAGAATGAACCAAATCAAAAAGGTTTAACACTCTTTGTATTACTAGAAGGATATGTGGCACGATGATGCTTTACAATTTGACATACATCACATTTAAATGACTCAACGAACTCTATGGTGAACAAGGAAGGGAACAAAGACTTTAAAACAGAAAAGGACGGATGTCCTAGACAACGGTAGAGAAGCCAAATTTGAGAAGACTCAAAAGAAGTGCAAGACTAGAGACAAGAGGTAGTTGTTTGCCTACCGATACTATTCTTAGTTTCCAAGTTGTTAAAGCAATACAACCCTCCTTGTTCCTTAACAACTCCAATTGTCTTTCCCGTGGCAAGATTCTGGAAAATACAATGAGTGGGAGAAAAGGTTATGGAACAATTTAGGTCATGAGTAAGCTTTCGAATGGAAATAAGGTTATTAGATAGTTTTGGAACATAAAGGACATCTTTAAGACTAAGAGATGGCAAAATAAGAAACATTTCCACGTCCATGTATTGGGATATGGGTCCCATTGGCAATAGTAATGTGGTCATCAGAAAGAGTAACAAATGACGTTAAAAGAGATGAATGAGGGGTCATATGGTCTGTTGCACTAGAGTCAAGAACCCAAGAGTCCTTACATAAAGTTCTAGAAAAGTTAAAAGAAGAATTAGAGTTCTTACCAGTCATGGTTAGAGAGCAAGTACCAAAAGGTGGCTTACTTATTGACTCCATAAGAGTTTTTAGACGTTCAATCTCGGCACGTAGTGTAGGCATTCCTTCCTCAGTTGAAGAGGAAGGTGTCTTGTCAAGATTTTCAGAATCTGAAGAAGCCTGATAAACTTTCCTTGAGGGTTGTCCTTTTAATTCCGCTAGACAATTCAGAGCTTTCTCCTTTCCATGTAGCTTGAAGCAAGTGTCCTTGGTGTGGCAAGACTTCTTACAATGAGAGCACCAACGCTCTTCCTTACCTTTTAAGCTAAATTTAATATTTGCAAGATTTGAATTCCCAGGTTTGGTAGTCTTTCCGGAAAACATGGCAACTCCTTCAGTGGAGGCCTCATTCATCATGACCATTTGACGAGCCTCCTCACCTCGGACAATGAAGAAGACTTCAGAAAGAGAAGGAAGTCTTTCCTTTCCAAGAATTTGAGCCCTAACAAGGTCATATTCAGGATTCAATCCTGATAAGAACTTAAACATCCGAGATCGTTCAACAAACTGAGCAAGAGTTATAGCATCTTTGTTATTCTCAAGCTTCAAGTTTTGATACTGGTCCAACTCAATCCACAAACCCTTCAACTTTCCATAATATTCTGAAATAGAGAGAGTTCCTTGCCTGGCACCAAAGATCTTGCTTTCTAACTCATACCACGTAGAGATGTCATGTCGCATAGAATAAGCAGTTGCAAGGTCCTCCCAAATTTCGCAAGCACTAGAGTAGAACATATAATTTTTACATATCTCTGTAGTCATGGATCTCCATAACCATGTAATGATTCATGAGTCATCATTATCCCAAATCTGAAAATTGGGATTATCCGGGGAAATGGCCTCTCCTTCAATATGATTGAGTCTTACCGTACGTGCGTCTGATAAATTGAACCCATTGCAGATCATTTCGACCATTAAGGCGGTTGTCATCCAGCAATTGTGGAAGATCGGCTTTGCTTAGAGAAGTTGCCATGCCAAAAAAAATAAATGATAGGACTTCCTTAGGTCTCTCCTAACTGCAAATGAAAGGTAAGACAGAAAGTGACATCAACGCAACAGCGTGACAACAACAATGATGGCAGCAATGCGACAGCAGCAATGATGGCAGCAATGCAACAGCTGTGATGAAACAGCGACAGCAGCTGTGATGGAACAACAACAGCAATGATGCAGCAGCGACAACAATAGCAGCGACAACAACAGCAGCGATGACGATAGCAGTGATGCAGTAGCAACAATAATTAAAAGAAATGGCTGCACTTCGGATAGCACTAAGGAGAACCGTAACTAAGACGTAAAAGAAGAAATGCGGAAGCATGGCTCCCTAGATCAGGAGCTCTGATACCAACTTGAAAGGAATAATCTGAAAGAAAGAGGATTTTACTATTTTGTTAATTCTCTAAAACAGTACATCAACTTCTCTATTTATAGAGATCTCAAACCTTAAAGTAATAATTACAAGAGATCTCTAGAATCTTCTAAGAGCTTCTAATAACTTCTAATAATACATTTAATGTACTACCAAGAACTTTTAATATTGCAATTAATATTCAACTAACAACAAATTGTTATGGTTGAAAATTATTTTCAATGATCTAAAAGCAAATTGTGAAGAACCTATGAACTTTTATCATGATAATAAATCAGTTATTAGTATTACTCAGAATCCAATTGAGCATGATAGGATAAAGCATATAGAGATAGATCAATAGTTCATCAAAGAAAAATTGGACAATGGTTCGATGAGAAGAATTATTTCTTGCATGGGGATCCTGAGCAGGAAATA
>Ga0214544_1006932_pt1 | contig 20421 bp, 8 predicted proteins | sample CNSS3metaG_FD_160074 | JGI IMG/M metagenome (GOLD analysis project Ga0214544, IMG submission 160074) | Root nodule microbial communities from cowpea collected in UCLA plant growth center, Los Angeles, California, USA - CNSS3 | ecosystem: Host-associated > Plants > Roots > Nodule | place: USA... | reverse complement strand
AAAAAAAAAAAAAAAAAAAAAAAAAAAATATTAATATATTTAACGTGGAAAGATCATCTTAATATGAGAATTAAAAATTCAGAAACGTAAATCAGTTAATCAAGCAATTAAATATAAATATAGAAAAAATGAAAAAAGACCTATAAGAAAATAATATATTAAAACAATAATTCTCTCAAATATAAAAATTAAAAAAAAAAACAAATAAAACAAAGAAATTTGTTTGTTTAATTAGAGATGATAATTTCAACGGTCAAACTAAAATGTAGTAATTAAAATTATACTAAAATGACTTAGAAAACATACTAACAATTTTTCTCTCTCCTTTCTCTAATCCAAAGATAGTAAAATTTACAACAACTTCGAAACTACAATGTCCTCTTCCCTTATATTAAGTGAGAACAAATAATAAATTTTGATTAATTTAAACTTTTTAGATACATAGAATTCAACACAGTTTTAGTATTACTTTAAAGTTTATTAGTTAAAACTGGTCGAATAAAATATGTATTTAAATTTATTTGAAAATTTACCTTCGAAGCATGATATTTTTATTATTTGGAATATTTATTATTTAACATTTCAAATAAAACAGGTATTAATTAGAAAGTACCCAACCGAACCATGCAAAAAAGAAAATTAAAAAAAAACGAAAAGAAAAAAACAAAAAGCAGAAGGGACCAATTAACTATGTCCAAACGAATAAGATAGAAAACTGTGCTGACAGCGTGATGCCATTAATAGCAACTATTCACTCTCTCTCTCTCTTCTTATCGAATGTTTTCAAAATATTAAAAATAATTTATATATTCAATAAATCATTTTAAATTCTTGACATTTAATTGTTAAGTTTCTATGTCGTGATATTATTTAATATACTTCTTTTATCACATTCTCTCTAATAGAATATTTATTAACCCTTTAACTCCATCTCTTATTTTGAATGTAAACAAAAATATGTCATAAATATTGGTTTCAAACACCAGTAATATTTCTCTGCAATTAACTATTTTCATATTGATTAAGAATAGTCGTTAAATTTGTTTAACTGTGTTCTTTTTACACAATAAATATCTAATTTAACTAAATTATTTTACGTAATAAATTATAAATCCAATTCAATTTTTATAGTACTTGTTTGAAATATGTTTTTCCCTTATGTATATATGACAAATTATATAGGTAAATTTATATAATCTTTAATTAAAGTGAGATGTCTCATATATCTTTTCACCACATATATCATCTCTTTAACATAAAAATTAAAAATTACGTATGTATTTAATTTTTACACTTTAACACAAGATTGAAATTTATCTCTTTGTAAAACTTTGATAAATTTCAGTATTTGAACTTAAAAACAAATAAATATAATTTTTTAAAAGTTTGACACGTAAAAATAATATAACATAATTGAATCAAAATACTTACATATATTATTTTTTAAATTTAAGAATCAAAATATATCAAAAATTCAGATTAAAAAACAAATCCAAATTTTACTACTAAATACATTCTTAATTCTAAAATTAAATATTAATAATTAATTGGACATATTTTATTTATTAAAAAAAGGAAAGATAAAAATACATTAAACAAAGTTAAGACATGGTTAAAATATAATTCTACTTAAAGTTCATGAAACACAAGACCAATTTGTATAAGGTTAAATATCTTTTTAATCCATTAACTCTCGGTGAATTTTAAAATTAGTCAATTTTGAAATTTTGGACTAATTTAGTTCTTCATCTTTTAAAAAAGGTGGATTTAATTTTTTTAATCAAATTTTGTTAAGTTTATTTGACATTTCAAGTGCGTTTCATAATAGTATTTGATTTAACATTAAAGTAAAAATGTGTCAAACAGTATAAACAAATTAAAATATAATCCTGAAACGTGTGCAAAAGATAAAATAAAAATTGAGTAAAATGACTAAATTTACATATTTCGAAAGATGGAAGATTAAATTAATTCAAAATTTAAAAACAGACTAATTTTAAAATTTACTTAAAATTAAAATATTAAAAATGTATTTAAGCCGATTGTATATAATTGAGCACGTAATAGCAATAAATAAGAATTAAATAATGGATAACGGCTAGTGTGAAATTGTGTGCAGTGAGGAGAAAAGTAGAGAGAGAGCAGTAAAGAATAAAAATGGTGGTTGAGCTTGAACGGCACGTTGCAGTTTCAGAAAACTCATTGTTTTCTGTGACTTTCTTCAAATCTCTTTCTCTTTCGATTTCAAAATTCATCACTTTCTCAAACATGCTTTTTTCTACCATCTTCAATGCTGCTTCCATTTTTATGTCGCATTAATGAACAAACTAAATAACCTCCTTTATACACCTTTTATTATCTTTGCTCTTTTCTTTTCACTAATTCGATCTACCCAAACCTTGTGAACAATCTTTGAATTTTAAATTCAAATTTTTTTACAAAAATCCTATTTATTATGATAATTAATAGTAGTATTGATTAAAAATACATAACGACATGATTTATCAGCATTAACAGCAGACTCTTTTGAATAAATCAATTTCAGCCATAGATTATTTTGAATAAATCAACATTATTAATCATAAATTCGTAAAAAGTTTTTTTTTTCTTGGTGCAAAGTTTTGCTTTCTTATTTTTGGATTAAATATATTTTAAATCTTAAATTTTATAGATTTGTAATTGTTCTCGGTTCCAAAATTTGATACAGTTTAATTCTTAAATTTTAAAAGTAAATAAATATAATTATTTTAGTTTAATTTTATATATAAATGTTAAACGACATTTCGTATTAGTGTTAGAGTTGTATATAACATTTATCATATTTCAACACAAATACCTGTCTGAAATATTGTTTTTTTCTGTAAATTATGTAGAAGTTATTTTTTTCTCAAGTGTAAGTTTTATATTTTGACTAAATAGTTTTTTAGTCAAAAATTTCATAGATTTGTAATTCGTCTAGGTTTCAAAATTTGATACAATATAATCTTTAAATTTAAAAAATAATAAGTATGACCAGTTTAATTAAACATTGTTGATAAATTTTAAATAATAGCTGAGATTGATGTTAGAATTATATTGAAGCTTTAAACTTTTTATTAACTTTTGTATTCTTAGTTTTAATGGGTGGGGGACATGTTATACGGGTTTTATTACGTGGGGATGCTATTTTAATAGTGGTTGTAATGCGTATATCTTTTGTTGTTATTTTGGACTGTGTTGGCTTTTAATCACAGTTTGGCTTCTCAATTATTATTATTTTTCATCAATCATGGATTTTACGATTACATCTATGTCGTTTAATTTTGTAGTTAAAAAAATATCGTGTAACTTCACTTCTTCTACTAAAACAAATGTTTAAATTACACAAAAATATAATTTTATTTTCGATCATTAAGAAATGTATTTTTTATTATCTTTACACTTTTGCGATATAAACAAGTTTATAATATATATAAACAAGGATAACATAGAACCAAATAGAATGAAATAGGAATAGTGTCTATTTGTAATATGACTCACAAGAAAAAAATTAATTTGTTATCCGTTTTTTTTTTCTGAATATCCATTTAAAATATATTCATAGGTTGTTGAAAACATGCAAATATTTATGGATATCAATGATTATTTAAAAAAATATTTTGATAAATTTATAAAATGAAATTGTAAAAGATATAAATTAAATTAATTTTTAGTTTTAATTACATTTAATCTAATAAAATATAAATTAAATTTTAATTTTAATTAAGTTTAACTTAATATGATATAAAATAAATATTATTTATATTTTTTTTACGTGTAACATATTTTCGTAAATACAAATAATATGATAGCCATACCCGATCTATTTATAAACGAATATTAAAATATGTCATAAACACAAATAAATACTCACATATACTACCTTATATTGTGAGGATTTTATTTGCACATATTTACAAAAATAAATATTTTTGTTATTCCCCTTTCTTTCTCTCTCTCTCTCTCACACACACACACATATATATATATATATATATATATATATATATATATTATATATATATTTTTAAAATTTTAACAAGTTAATTAATATTTTTAATTAAACAAATAAAAATAAAAATAATTTAATTTATTCTATTATAATTAATAATTAAAATTTAATTTATAATTAATAAATAACAATTTATGTCATACTATAATATATTGATATCATTTAAATAATATAATATAAACAAATTAATATTAGTTTTTATTTTTTATTTTTTATTTTTTAGTTAGAAACACGAGTTGGCATACCAACTCATACCCCTTCAAGCTTATAAAATTGAAAAATAAGATAGAACTTAGGAGATTGAAAACATTATCCCAAACATCAAATAATTTATTAATTATGAAGAAGTGGTATGCTTAGTACCTAACCTATACTTACTTTAGTGTATTTATGAAGGGCCATATTTTGTTCTCCCTCTTAAATTATAATTATTTTTTTGTCCTCTTATTCACTTAGGTTTAAAAAAATCTCACTCAACTCAAACTTCATTCGTGGACACTCTGTTTTGCAACTCTCTATGTTACAATATCAACCATTTATATATTTTGTCTTTACAATCTTCAAAAACTTTCAATTTCAAATTTTCTCAATTAGATTAATGAACTCATTTTAAAGTTTTTAAATTATATTCTACTTGTGCCCATCTTAATATTTTTTTTAAATTAACCTCATGTTTTTACTCTTATAGCAGAATGAAACCACAACATGAAGATTCTTCCTACATATCGAAGAAGATCATTACCAAAACTCTATGAAAAAGAGGAAAATAACGTATCTTTTAAGTAATATTGTTAAATTTTATAACAGTTAATTAAAACACATGTTTAGATTATTTTTAGGTTGATAACACTACACTTTTTTCTCCCTAATAATGTATTAACATTGCCTTGAGATTCGAATAATATCATTATTACTGAATGACAAAAGAGAAATGAAAAGATAATATGTTGAAAAAGAAAATATAAAACACGATATAACATTAATATAATATCTTAAGGTCTTATTTTAAAAGTAAATGTATTGACAACTTGAAGATAAATATATACTCTTGTGATAAGATAAAATCATAGTTAAATTCCTGAAAGTGTATTCAAATTAATGAAATATGTCAGTATAATTATTGATTTGGTCCCTCAAAATATTTTGAGTTGGTACAATTTGGTTTTCGAATTTTTGGAATGTTCAATTTAATCTATGAGTTTTTGGAAGATGCAATTTGATATCCTTATTTTTTAAAGTGGTTCAATTTAGTATCTCTGTTATATTTCACTTAACATCATTTGTACACGGGTGATCTGTCACTATACAATAGAAACGTGAGTGAAGCTTTTAGTTGGGTTGGTTTGTTTGTTAGATGTAATTAACACCATTTTAGTCTCTCTTTTAATATTTCCTCGATCATGTTATTCAATATGGTATTAAAATTAATTGTTTAATTTGTTGCACAATAACAGTACACCACAATACAAACGACGTGAATTGAAGTATAATAGAAAGTATTAAATTGATCAATTTAAAAAAATTAAAAGACCAAATCAATAATTATACTAAATATATCTTATCGGATAAAAATGAAAAAATTGACACATAAAAAAAATAAGTTATAAACATTAAACTTTAATGTTTAATGTTAAAAGTGGTATCACACCTATTATATGTACAACTCACATTTTAGAAATTGTCAATTTTTCGATCTGGTTAGAAAATTTCAATATATATATATAATATATATTTATTTGATTTTCTAAAAATACTAAAAACTTAAAAATACGAAAAAGTGTTTTGAAATAATGAAAATCGAAATAGTCAATAATAGTTATATATTTAAAAAACTAGAAAAGGCGAGTTAATGATGTAGTTCACTATAATCTAGGGATTGTGTGTGGGATTAACGTAGTAAACGAAGTGTGAAATAAAAGGTAAGGTAAAACCGAGTCGATGAGTAGTAGTAAGTAACAGTGGCCAAGGTTTTAGTTTTAACGTATTGTGTTGTGTTGGTGCAAGCAAAGCGATGACAGTGCATGTTGTGTTTGTAATTTGAAAGTGACCTTTTTCAAATTCCCGTAAACAAGTAACAGTGTCCAACGTTGGAAATAAATAGAAGAGAGAAGAAGCTCCAACCACAAGCCACCCAAACAACACAAAAACGCATACCATAAAACCTTGTCATTCACAACAAACACACACAACTTTTTTCCATTTCAAATCTCTGTTCTTCCACTTCACGAGGTTGCACGCCAACCACCTCTTTCACTCTCTCTCTCTCTCTCTTTCTCTTTCTCTTTCTCTCTGTGTCTCTGTTATTACTTACTTCTACTATACATAGGACTATCTCACGTTCAGATATTCTTTGTTCTTTTTCTTTCAACTCGTTCTTTCCCTTGCATGAAATTGAAAACATGGCCACTGCAGCATCCAGAAGACCCAAGTGGCGCCACCATCCTCCTCCTCCTCCGACCCCCAGGATCCTGCACTTTCCTCGCCGGAGACCCTCTTTCCGGCGGGACCTTAAAAGCAACAATAGCAACAGGTTGGGGACTCTGATTGATCGAGAAAGACGTGCACGTCCTCCCACTGTGCTGTTGGATAACAACGTTGGCAGTGAGAGTGAGAGGAGGAGGGAGAGAGTGGGGAGCCCCAAAGGGTGGGCCTTGGAGGAAGAGAAGTGGAAGTTTCAAGCGGAAATGTTAAGGGCTGAATGTAACTTGTTGAGGATGGAGAAGGAGATTGCGGTTAAGAAGTTGCAGAGGACTCGTGTTAAGATGGAGACAACTCTAAGATCTGCTCTTCACACACTTGTTTCTGTTCGTCTCTCTACTCTCTTGTGTTTCTAAATTTAACTCTTTTTTTCGAGTTTGTGATTGTGTTCCAAATTTTTGCAACTTGCTTTGTAGAAACGTCTTCTTCCTTGGCTTTATGAACAAAGAATGTATTTTTTTGTCAATTTTGATGCATTGTGAATGTGGGGGGCTAATTGGGTGGCTGGTTTTCAGTGTTTTGTTTCATTTGTGTTAACTTGCAAACTGGGGTGCAGGGAAGGATCAGGATTTGTGAAGGAAAGAATGTTGATATGGTTTTGGATGAGGAGATTCGTGAGTTGACTGAGAAACTTCAGAGATTGCAGAAGAGGTCGAAAGTGAAGGATTTAGGAGCCAAGAAAAACAAAAATTTTGACAAGCAAGTTTGTGTTCTGCAGAGTCGATTAGAGAAGATTGGAGGATCCTCAGATGAGATATATTTGAGGGAGTTTCAAGAGATGGAAAACATAAGCCTGTCAATTAAAAGGTGTAGCGGAATTGATGATAGCATTGTTGCAAGTGGAAAACTTAATGTAAGTATGACAGTAACTTTGGTGTTTCTTCTGATTTCTTATGCTCCAGTTATACAGATTTTAGTGAAATTAACTTTGGAAGAACTCATTTGTGTTTGATTATCAGGATAAAGGAAATCATAGTGCTTTTTATTGTTGTTTCTAGAGTGAAATTTAAATCTCCAGTGAACTTATCTAAGTTCAACAAAGGTTCATTAAGGCACTTTGTTTGCCATGTTGTCTTTTCTTGTGACTTGGTGTTTTCTTCTGAACGGATTGTATTAAAATTTCAGGTGGAGATTCTGAGGAGAAAAATGGAGGGATTGTCAAAGGGAATATTATTACAGAGAATGGAGGAAGAGTATAACTCACTGCTGTCCAGTGCTACTTGTTCTCTTGCTAGTTCTGCTTCAACTTCCAAGAGAATTGAACTTCAAGATTCATCTTCCATGAGAGTACTTCAGAGGGTATATTCATGATTTCTTTGCTCATTCCTAGTTCATATCAGGCTATTATTAACATTCATAATGATGTCTAACATGATCTTGCTGATGTAAAACACACAGTTTTGTTTAGTATCTGAATCAAGAAAATGGATTCTTAACAAACTTTGAACTGACAAACCATTCAGGAAAAACTATCTTGTGAAGGGAATCCATGCTCAGGGCACTGCAAAACTGTTGTACGGAGAATTGTAGAGCAAGTTAGAGCAGAAACTGAGCAATGGTCACAAATGCAAGAGATGCTTGGTCAGGTGAGGGAAGAGATGGAGGAATTGCAGGCTTCTCGAGATTTTTGGGAAGATCGAGCCAAGCAATCTGATTTTGATATCCAATCCCTTCAAAATGCTGTAAGATACAAGTTCACTGATACCCAATTGTTTTGTCACATTCGACAACTATAAATTTTTGAACTTTACATGATCAATGTTTATCAGATGATCCAAGTTTTCATTTTCATGCATTTGGTCTCTGAATCTTGGCACCTATGTTTTCTGTGGCAGGTGCAGGAATGGAAAGAAAAAGCTGATTCATCTGAAAGTAAAACGAAGGAACTTGAAGCAGAACTCTCCATGGTGCGTGATGATCTTGAGAGATTGAAGAAGGAACAGAATGTGGTGAAGGGGACCAAGTGTTTGCCCATTCCAGTGGACACACAGAATGAGTTGGAGAAGCGAATAGTGGTTTGTTCCTCAAAGAAAAATGGTAACTTTACAGAAAATAGCAAGCACAGTGATGTTCTAAGGAGTGGAGAAAGAAAAACACATGGTGGTAATGGTGGATTCTTAGCCCCAAAAAGATCACCTCTCAGAGACATTGGCAACAACTCCTCATTGTTGATGAGACAAAATGGCAAAGCAGTTTTCCCTTTGCGTTGCCAAATTTCTTCTGATGTTGAGAAAATTCACTAACTCGTCACTTCAATGTATTAGGCCTTTTAGTTCTGACATAAAATTGCACACATCCTAAGATAACAGACAAGGTGCAGAATGAATCAATCAGTTTTTTTTTTTCATGTTTTAAGATTTGTAGTTTGAGATCTTTCATGTAATGTGTACTATATGCTATGAGAAATAAGGTCAGCATTCTGAAGATTTTGTTTCATGTAATATATGTAACTGGAGATTTTGTTTGTCAAAACAACCAAATTCTTCTAAGTAATTTTGAAGTTGTTCTTCAATCTGATTATTGAGATAAAACTCAAGTTTTGACTAGAAAACAAAATTCAAAATGTATTAGGAGTTGTATTTAAGTTAAAGTTTGTGACCAGGACACAAGATTCAACAAAACAATGTATTGTTCAGTGAGGAACATGTTAGCATTTATTAAGGAGATGGGATTTTTCTTGCTCCAGCGTCATGCACCATTTATTAAGGATGTGTTGTTATCAATAAGCTAGCAACTGTTCTAATTGAAAGTTGATTAGGGATCCCTTGAATTAAGTGCTGCTACATTGAATTAAGTGCTGCTACATTGTTTGAAAATTTTCACTAGTTTTCTTCGGTACGAATCCAAATTTTTTACTGTTTTTTTTGTTGTTATTTGTTTAGCATTCAAATATATTGTGTTGATATTTTAAATATTTCTTTAATATATTTTAAAACGTCAAAAATAGTGATAACCAGTGTATTATGAAAGTACAGTAGAGAAACAACACAAAAAATTCAGCAAAAAATTCAAATTCGATTCGATACTTATCTTTTTATTCCTGGTTTTTTAATTTTTAGGTTAGATATATGAATTTAGATTTTCTCTTGATTTTTTTTATTATTCTTGTGCTAAGTTTTCAAAATACAAAAGTAGAAAATGATTTTGATATTTTAAAATATATTAAATTTTTTTATTATACTAAAATCAATGTTTTTTGAACATTCAGCATAGTAGAGTGTTTGAACTCTAAATATAACCACATGCAAAACGTTAAATGAAGAGAAACGTACGTGTCTCGGAAAGAAAGCTAAACGGCGTCGTTTGGCGTAGTCCGAAACTCCAAAATCGAAACCCTGTATGAACCTGAAGTGTCTGGGGAAGCCTGGGAGGTATTTGAGAAAACGTTGAAGAGAAAAATGGGAATAGCATGGTTGCAGTTGCAGAGAATCATCACCACTCCTTGTTCTTCTTCTAGATTCTTCTCCAAATCATCACCCTATGTTGGTAATCTCTTTCTCTATCCTTGTGTTTGCTGCACTGATCTCTAACCAACAAACAAACAAACACACCCTAATGTGTGAGCGATTTATCAATGTTTTTTGTTTGCGCCAAATGCAGTGAAGGTTGGAATACCCGAGTTTCTAAATGGAATTGGGAAAGGGGTTGAGTCCCACGTTCCTAAGCTCGAATCCGAAATCGGAGATTTCCAGAACCTTCTTGTCACTCGCACCCTCAAGCTCAAGAAGCTCGGTATTCCTTGCAAACATGTGTGTATTCCTTATTCCTAATACTTTGACTCCATTTCTTCTTTTGCTTCTTTAGCTTAATGTGTGAAATAAAGTCTTTACTCTTGGGAAATTCGTATATGGAGTGATTTTTTTTTTCAGTTTACTCTATGTAAAATTTGGGTTATTATCGCTTCCCTATTGGTCACAAAGAAATTGGCAATTCTCCAAAAGTAAAATTTGGATGGTGACCTGCAGAGGAAGAATAAGATTAGCCACTGTTGCAGGTGCATATGTGAAAAAATGTTAGTCCTTGTGCGCGTTATGTGAAAATGGTAATAAATAACAATGAAGGAAGATTGGCGGATGCTGACAATTGAGATTAGAATTATAAGTAATACAGGCTGAGCTACGCACACAAAGATAAATGCATTTAACTGAAGAACTAATTGATTACATCCGCTATTTACATGCGTACTTGGGTTACAATCAGTCAAGCAAGACAACTAACTAGGAACGGAATTAAATACCTCAGGTTTAAGATTTTTAGGTGCTGTATGATCAGTTTGATTTGTGTATAGTAACTCCTGATGAAGCCACGGGATTGACTTGTTTGCTTTATTTGTTCAATCTATGTTGAATTGGGTCCTGGTTTCTTCCTTAACTCTGTAAGCAATTTTGTGTTTAAATCGTTGAATTTTATGACTGGCATTGTAACTTTACATTTTGTTTGGTTGGAGGGGAATTGAGGGAAAGGAAAATGAGGAGCTGAGCATTCCTCCCCTCCAATCAGTAGATCTCATTTTCCATTCAGTTCTCTCCCTTTTATTAAATGGTCCTTTAAAATGAGGATGGATGGCCATGGTTTAGTGAAATTTATCAAATCGAGGGCCTTGATTGTAGGATTATGAAAGGGCTTTTTAGAATCTCTCTCGGGCTCATAGTGCACCTTGTTCTACGTGATAATTTGTTAGACATTAACAAAGCCATTTCTGAGCCGTCATTCAACAGTTTATGCTTTTAAAGGAACTGGTATTTGACATAAATTACAGATCTGAAAAATCTGTATGACTTTTGAACCTGCTGATTTTCGTCCTTGACAAAATTTATTCTCCTCTTAATGCCTGCTACCTTGTCTATGAATTTCCCTTCTGCTCTGTTATTAAGCCATTGAACTGGCTCTGACATGCTAGTAGAAAAGGGTCACATGTACACATTGTTAAGTGATTAGATTTTCTGCATCTTTCTGTGTTTACTAAGGTGTTTGATGTACTGTTGTCATCTTCATCCTGGTACACTACCTGTGTTAGGTACATGGCCATATTATTGGATTTTAGATATCTTAAGGCCTGTGATTTCCATCAATTAAAAGGCTTTATGATCCTAAATTAACATTTTTACCAGATTCCTAAATGGGTTATCTCAGATGCCACTATAATCTGCATTCTATGTCTTACATTCGCGTATCCAATATAAATTTGGACAAATCATAGGACTGTTATTGACTCTAATATTGGAAGTAAAACGACTACTTGTCATGGTAGTCAGTTATTGTGAGACAATTCAGCTCAGATTTTCAATCGTATAACTTGTTGATTGGGACTGAAATGACCTTCACCTTCTGTTAGGATTGTGCTTTTTGTACTTACATGGATTTTAAGATACAATCAATTGAATTGTCCATAAGACATACAAATTGTTCGGTTAACTTGCAAACTCTTCCTAACAACTAGTTTTTGCTTTGCAGAGGAAGTTAATATTGAAATACACACACAAGTACAGGTTGGGATTATGGAGGCCACGTGTTGAGTCCATCAAAGCTTGATTGGTTTCTAACCAATACGTAGTCACTGTTTGTTAGGTCATATTTCAAATGTTTAGCAGCAGCAGCAGAATGCAATGCTCCACTTTACGATGCTTTCATATGGTTAAGCAGTTAAGCAGGCTGCGGTTAAATCCAAAGATTCTATTGCAATCTATTGCAGTCTGACATTAATTGATGAACAATTGATTCAGTACTATGTGCAGCATGATAGAACTAGGTATTATTAATAAGGTATTATTAATAAGGATATGTTCTTAGCTATATAAGCCATCAAATCTTCTAATTGAAAGTTGATTATGGATCCCTTGAATTAAGTCCTGCTTGTCTTTTTGATTTCAGGTTTTTGGATCTCCATTTATTTTCAACAATGTTTTCAAACAGATTACACACTGTCGCATTTTTTCCCCAAATAGTTCAGTGTAGGTTTTTGATGTCTTCGATTCTCCTAAAACTAAATTTCAAACCTGTTCTTGATGTCTTCGATAAAAAAATGAATTATAACATGCAAGTCCAAAAACATATTCAAAATTGGGTTGCTTAGGAAAATTGAATTGTGAACTATCACAATAAAATGTTCTATTTACATAAATAAAACCTATAATCTGTTTTTTGAGGGACACTGTAACTTGTGTGAAAAATTATATTTCCAACATTTAAACCTCCCTTGTTGTGAAAAACTATATACTAAACAAAAGAGCACTTTCTGAAATATGTATATTTATTGAGCTATTATATATATATATATATATATTATAAAAATCAATATTTGTCTCATGCATGACAGAAATATATATATATATATATATATATATAATATTTTTTAATTTATAAAAATCAATATTTATCTCATGCATGACAGAAATATATATATATATATATATATATTTATTTGTAATTTTCTTAGAAATATTTATGGAAATATTTTAACTTTTTTTAATCTCTTGTATATTTAAATTAATTTATTTTTATTTTAAATTGAAGTTACTATTTTTAAACGTTTATAATAATTAGGAATAATTTACTGTGAAATAAAAAAAAAATGTATAAAATATCCACAATGAAATGTGTTTAACAAGAGGCACGATCGATTTGTTAATGTTAGTGTTAACGTAACGTATAAAACTACCCTCCCAACTGAACATAAAAACCCTTTTTCCCTCTTCATCTTCTTCCAAATTCTCTTTGCTTCTTCAACTCGTAACGGCGTTTGAAGAGTTTCAATCTACGTTCTTTTCACAGTCGTGGTATTTTCTATCTCTCTGTTTCTTTCTTTTTATTCATTTGAAATAACCATTCTGATCGTGAGGATCTTAACCTAACCAATCTTCCTTATTTATTTCTCAGCGTTTTCTTTTCTGTCGTCTGTTAAATTGGGGTTCAGATCTACAATTTTGTCATAGTTTTTTGTTCATCTCTGTTATACCAGTTTTTTGTTCATCATATTACTTCTCTGTTCTGTTCTGTGTTTTGGGAAGCGTAAACTTCCGTTTAAACCCCATCAAAAAGGGAACCTAACCACACTAAATTTATTACACCAAACGTTCATTTTGTTTCTTACATGATTTAAGCACCTCAGTTCAAAATTACTCAGCCGCATTTCCAGTTCATTACAATTCTGCTTGGTTTTCAAGAAAAATAATGCACAATCCTTGTTTGTCATTAGGTTTGTTCAAGATTTTTTCCTTAGAAATGCTAAATGCAGAACACGACATTCCTGATGAGGTTCCACTAGAATCCAAGCTATTTAAAGTCTATACTGCTTTAAATTTCCTCACCTACTAAACTGAATGATGTGGTTGGTGATAACTTTAGTGTCAGAGACTGTTACCAAATGACATGATGATAATCTTTACATAATACTGTTAAAAGTTTCAATCTCTTGGTCTTGACAAGTGATAATAACATTAATTAATCTTGGATGTTGTCTATTATGCAGAGTTACCTTTTCCCCCTCATATGTATGCAATTTCATCATCTGTTATTGAGAATATCTAGATGACATTCATATGTGTCGTGTGTTGTCTATTTCTTCTTTGCATGTAATTTCATCAGCTTTTATTCTTCAGATTATGGAGATGATTTTCATTGAAAGACAAGAGAGGGGAACTGAAATATGACATTCTCTACCCTGTAATTGCATAAGACAAAGATGGCACACGTATGTGGAGCAAGATTTATGTAGTAAAGGACGTTTAGGTTTTTCCATATAATAGTTTTGGCACCGCAGGCCCATCTGAAATTAAAGAACTTATTGCAATGGATTATAGCTTGGCTAATAATTCTTCATCGCCTCGTCCCAAATGGAGAAAAGTAGCATATGGTGGTATGCAACCTGGTTATGATGACAATCATACAGATGAATCTTTCCTTGAAGGAATGGTCATGAATGCCAGTGTTGTAAAAAGGGACATGCTAAAGGTGATGCTGGACTCGGTATCCATTTCTGAATATTTATGCATTGTTGCTCTTGTTGTCTTGGTCTGGATTTGTACACTTACATCAACTATTGATGAAAATTCTCTCCTGTTTATTGATGTAAGTCTTCTTTTTTCAGGGTTTTTAATTCTCCTTTTCACTCAAGAAATGCTTTCCCTTAGCCTCCTTCTCCATTATGTCCTTAATATCTCCTTTTTCATAACTGTGTTATATGTTTTGGCTCCCATCTATCAAACTCTTACAAGGTCCATTAGTTCGGATTCCATTTGGGCAGTGGCTGCATCACTTCTAGTACTTCACCTTTTTCTGCATGACTATTCAGAATCCACGGTCAAAGCACCTGGGGTTCTGAAGAATCCTGCATTGACAAGTTGTATCTCAGTAAATGCTTCTGTAGTGGCCTCTGTTTTTATTGCTTCTCGTCTTCCATCAAGACTACATGTGTTCGCTATCATGCTATTCTCACTGCAGGTTTTCCTTTTTGCTCCACTTGTTACTTACTGTATTAAAAAATATTCCTTCCGCATGCACCTATGCTTTTCTATCAGTTTGATGGCCATGACCTTAAGTTTTGTGTACATGCTGCATCGCCTCCTTTTTGTGGTGCTGCTTAGTCTGTTGGTTTTTGTCAACGTGGTCTGTCCTTATTGGCTTATAAGGATTCAGGAGTACAAGTTTGAGATCAATGGACCTTGGGATGAGGCTAAACTTTGTTTTGATATTACCGACTGAAACCTGGAGCATGGTTAATAATGTTACATGGTAGTACCTCGTGTGTTGTTTAGGTTGGAGTATAATTTGCTGACCACTTGAACTAGTTTTAAGTTTTAACTTTATAGTTTATGGGAAAGTTGTTGCAGTTCATGTTTGGGGAGGGTGGGAAACTGATGATTGTATTCATGCTTTAGAGAATGATAACTAATGACGGTTTACAATTTTTTGTGTACAATGGAAGTACATTCACGATTTAGAGTGTCATTCATTTTTGACAAATTCAAACCAACTTGTTTTGATCCCCTTTTCACTACATTTTCTCAGAGAAATAAATAAATTCCCAAGCGCATTAGATCTTAACATGTTAGGTGTGTTGCTTATACCTGATAATTTAAAAGAATGTTGGTACAGAATGATGTCTCGTGTATTTTGAGGTTAAAACAAGTAATGGTTCATAAATTTGAAGCCATATGTTTTCTCCGACTCTTGTATATACTTTAAACAAGTGCACTTCCCAAACACAGCATCACATGACAGTGATTTGCAGCGTTACCAACCAATAGATTAGAATGATGAGGAGATTGCAAAACACTAGTATAAGCTTCTCATTATTGTATCATTTATGTATGTATTGGATAGATAAGATAAAAAAGAGAGAAGAAATTTGTTCCATAAAAAGTGAGAATATTTATTTCCATATTTGTTAGGAAATTATAGAAAGTGACCTTTCTGTACGATCTTTATTTCCACATCATTAAGGAAGTGAAAAAGTTACCTTTCTATGAGAATGCGGAAAGTTATTTTTAAAGAAGGGGTACTTTCTGGGGGCTTCAGGATGCATAACAGATTCTGGGCGACAGTGATGGTAACGCATGCGTTCTTGGACCAGTGGATTGGAATGCGCAGAAGGTTTTCGTAGAGTATTTTTCGAGATTTCTCCCAAGGTAAGAACCGTGTATGTTATTGCTTTACCATTATTTTTAACCTCTCGGTTTGAATTCACTCTAGCAATGCTACAATTGATATATTTTTTTTCCTATCGTGCGTTAATCTCTTCAATGACAAATCAAAGTAGATCTACGTTACAAGTGTTATCATCATTATGCAGTTGAAATTCATAAAGGGCATAAAGCATAAGTCCACACAAATTCAGGAATAATGTGTGCAATTTATCCTTTTAGATCCAGTCGTGTTAAATAATACAAACCATATTTCAGAGTTAGGATAGATCACGGATTAAAAGTTGAGAATCTTCTTTTCTCTGAAGCTTTCCACAGTCTCCCTGACACTCACTTCCAAAGGAGTAAACTCTATTCCCAAGTCCTTCTTTGCCTTGTCTGTGGAAATCTGGTATGTTGGCATATACGGCTCATCTACCTCACACCTGAAAACATTTTTGAGATTTGAGAAAGTGCAAATGTTAAACAATTGCCCATGATTCTTAGGTATGGAATTCGACATTTACAGGAGTCAAACTTATATAGAACTTTAAAGACTAGCTCACTTGAAACAATCATTTTCCATATATGGAGTCCAAATTATTTGCACATCTAATATGATGGAGGGTATGGAATTATGCCATCACCATTAAAGCAACCTTAGTAATCCTCACATAACAGGTGTGAACACATACACAAACATCTATACCAACTTAAAATTAACTTAAATCGCGTAAAGAACAACCATTAGTCTTCAAAAGTGCAATTCACCCAGACCCGGGTCCCAAAGAGTATTAAAATTTCAAAAAAGTAAATCTCTGAAAGTGTAATTTCTGTCACTTTAGCCCTGTCATTAGAAAACCCCGTACATGGTACACTTTCTGCCATTTTAGTCAATGAACTCCACCATTTACTATCAGTTCATGATTTACCACTTACACTATCATTTAGTCCTGGTTTTAACTACTTTTTTCTTTTTTAATTCTTGAATTTAATGACTTATTGCTATCTCAGTAATAATTTTTCAAAGATTAAAATGACAATAAGTGATTAAGTTTAAGTGCTAAAATGACAATAAACGGTTAATTTCAGGAACTAAAAGTAATTGATAAAGTTAGGAGAAGAAAAATGATAGTAAGTGTATTATTAACTTTCAGAGACTTCTTTTTAAAAAATTAAATACTTCAAAATTTTAACTAACAGTGCATTGTACTTTTCTGGGACTAAAGTAATTGTTTACCGTAAATCATTTTTCTTTGTTTTCTACGATACCCGAGAGCAAGACTAGTGTAGTTAATATACTTGACGGAGTACGTATTTCTCAGCTGAAGGGTGAAAATATATTCCATTTAAGGTTTATTATGTAACTAAGCTTAGAGAGGTTAGATAACAAAACTCAAAAATTAAGATGCAAAAATTGATGTTAACTTGGGATAAAAGTTTGATTTATATTATCATCTTAACTTTTCCTCTTACAAATACTTGTCCAGAAGTATATCAATTTCAGTACAGAATAATTTCGTTTTCCAGTTGAATTGAGTTTTCAAACAAGCCAAGATATTGCTAGAAAAGGAGTTTAAAAAATGGGGATTCCAATTTATGCTTTGTAAAATTAAACTTACTTATCTGGAATTTGTAATGTAGGATACAATTGACGTAAAGTCCTAGCAAGCTCAGAGTAGTGTATGACTCTCTCAGACAAAATGTATCTTCCACTAGCCGAAGCGATCTCATAAGCTAGAATATGAGCGATGGCAACATCTTTCACATTGACCCACCCAAAAGATCTATTTGGAAATGGTTTACCTGCATTCAATAAGCTAAGAGTTAGTGCTTATTTAATGGCTATTGGATTTTAAAATAAACGGTCCCTGGATATATTTGAGGCACATGGCAAATCCATTAGTATTTTAACCAAAGTAAACTAAGATGACCGACTCCAGATTCAATCGCCAACTTAATTTTTTGAATCGTGAAGTATAATTTTGTATAGAATAGTAAGATTCAAGTACAACTAAAAATTACTTCAAATATACATACCATCATATAAATGATACACAATGGTCTAAAGTAGAAATAGATAAAACAACTTAAACAGAATTCATACATACAAAATTATGTATATATATTGGACAGTACTTAAAAAGTTGTCAGTCTTTTGTGCTTAATTTTTTTCAACAATGTGATAGTTACTCACCTATACAATAAATAATAAAAACAGTTTCCCAGTTAAAATTTACTAAAGAGATAAGCTATACAATAAATATAAATACGAAAATATAACGAAATGTTACTAAAGAGATAAGCTGGTGTCTAGCAAACTTTTTATTTATCTCTCTTCTCACCGAATATTAATATTAAACACCATACATAAGATAAACCAACATCTCAATGATGATAAAGATCAAGTAGACATATCGGTCCATAGTTTATTTTGTTAGGGTTTATTAGTTCAAAACATTACTTATATCAATAGAATACACCATTATTCAAATTTATCCTAAGAAAATTCAGTTATCTGAAAATTAAATTCATAAAAGCTTAGGCGATATATATTCTTAACGGATACAAAAACTGATATTAAAACAATCTTCTAAGAATCAAAATATTAATCTATTGTAATAATTAACTTTAGGGCACAATACTCCCTTCAAAGGAATGCAACTTGTTCTGAAGTCGCACTTATCATTAGGCACCTTAATCTTATCTAATAACATAAAACACCGAATAAAAGCATAAAACATATTAGATAATATTTAGTGTGTCTTGTTAACATTTAGAGACATTAAACAGTAGACATTAATCAAGCTAGAACATATACAGAGCTAATAAGTAGGGAGGTATGAGAATATTTGTCATGAGTTCGTTATGATTTAAATGCTACATTTTCATTCCTCAAACATAAAGTTTAACTAAGAATGGTAGTTATTATATCATCATTTTGTTATAATATTTTCCTTTACATATTTTCTGTTTCTTTTTTCCTATTTCAGTTCCAATACGTGTAAGTCAGAATTCTAAATGCAGGAAAGGAGATAATAAAATTTTCATACAGCATAACTTTAAGAGTAAATACGAATTACCGTTTATTAGGTTTAAAATTGGCTCAACGCTTTCATTAATCTCTGCTGGTAAGAGAGGTCCTGCTACCATCGTTGGGTTAAGAACAATCATGTCAATGTTGTTTTCATTTACAAATTTCCAGGCAGCATCCTCGGCCAAGGTCTTTGAAAGCGTGTACCACAACTGAAGACAAAAAAATAAGAAATGCAAGAAAATAAGCAAACATGGTAACACACTCTAGAAGACAATTTACTACAGAATATTGAAACAAATATATTCGAGAATGACTTACAACTTAATAGCTACTATCTACTGAACACAAGATTGACATTACTAAACAGTTGTTGAATAATGTTAAAACTTGAAACAGTTTAAGAAATTTTATGGTTCATCTCTTCCACTACTGTAGCACATGCACTGGTAATGGTGATGCTAAAGTGGAGTCAGTTACAGCACAGTGGTTGTGTCGGAAAAACTGTTTCTCATATTATTCATAGAGAAAAAAAATGTTGGTAAATAGAATACAAAGACTTAATAAAAAAAATCCTAAGTTATGATAGATATAATCTATCCCTACAATTCAGGATCCTGTACAATAATATAAAATACATTGCCAGCATATTATTCTTCCTAATTATGGAATGTGATTAAATCTCCTAATTATGTAATTAAAACTGTACAATTGTCGGCATATAAACTTCCTTAATAAAGAGTAATAACTTGTGTCGTGTCATTCACATGTAGAGGTAAGACATAAATTTTGTTTACAAGAAAAAATAAATATCACTCAGTTCCCAACAAACTACATCAAAATCATATATTCCACTTTTACGGGCTTCAGGATTGCATTTCTACTAAATTTTAGCAAAAAAGCACAAACCTCTAATTCCCTACAGAAATCTGGATCCGAAAACCATGTCTCATCAACAACTGTTTCAGGAGTTTTTGGTCTTCCAGTAAATGCAACTGCAGAAATAGAAGAAGTTAAGACAACCCGCTTCACAGACGACGACTTTGCACATGATTTGAGAACATTAAGAGTTCCCTTCACTGCAGGATCAATCAATTCAACCTGACATAGGGAAAACAAAGTTCAAAATAAAGGAAGCAAGAAGAAGCCAGAAGAATAATTCTTAATAAATTGTAAACAAGTTTGATTGGAAAGTGACTATATCAGCATAATATTTCCTTCCAAGAACAACATATCTGTCAGTCCATTACCATATGCAG
>Ga0214544_1006929_pt1 | contig 20427 bp, 6 predicted proteins | sample CNSS3metaG_FD_160074 | JGI IMG/M metagenome (GOLD analysis project Ga0214544, IMG submission 160074) | Root nodule microbial communities from cowpea collected in UCLA plant growth center, Los Angeles, California, USA - CNSS3 | ecosystem: Host-associated > Plants > Roots > Nodule | place: USA... | reverse complement strand
AATCTATTTATATTTATTTTTTTTGTTTTATATATATATATATATATATATATATATATATATATATATATATATATATATATATATATATATATATATATATATATCAATCAGAACTTTACAAAATTAGAAAAAAGAATAAAGAAGGGAAAGATTTATTTCTTTTGTTTATTTCATCTTTTATAGTTTTGTTTACAAGACAAAGAGATGACAATGGGAAGGGACAGGAACGAGTTTCGTTATCTTATATTTAATTTTAAAGAAAAAATTCATCATCATCCCTATACTCAAATCCAAATTCTATCAAATTTTTGTCTCATCCCATTCTTACATGATAACAAGTTCATACTTATATCTCTATCCGTTTTCTTACTCTTTCAATATTAATTATTAAATTTTGTAAAATAATACAAAATTATGGTAAAGAAAACATAATATTATCACATATTCAATATTGAAATATGTTTGCTTCTTCAATACCAATATTTAAAAAGAAATTATAATTATATATATTTTAATTTCAATTGTATACATTTCAAATTAGAATACCAAATAAAATTTCATGAGAACAAAAATATTTATTAAATTTAAAAACAATAATAAAACCTACTTGATAAAATTTTAAATATTTAAAAGAAAAAACAAATTCAAATTAAAAAATATTTGAAATGTCTGTTTATTTTAATATTTTAAATTTTAATAAAATATCGTATTTTATACACTAATAAAAGTTATAACACATCACTTAATCAAAATTACACAAAAAAACAAAGATTAAACTAATAATAATATAATTTTAAAATAGATATTTCATCTTTTGAACTTCAATATATGTTAGATGGTGATAAAAAAAACTCATGGAAATTACATAAATTATTCTATTTTAGCAAAAAAATATATATTTATACAATTATAGTGATAAAATCACACATATAATATTGACTTTTAAAATAAAAATAATTCTATAAAAAATATCAAAATAGTATTATACATGATAAAAATAAACAACAAATAAAATATTAAGAAAATGGTCAAATATGTATCTTATAAACAATTTGAGAGACCAATGAATGAAATCTCACAAAAGAAAACAAATGTATAATTAAATGTATGATAAGATGAAAAATATCTTAGAGTTCTAAGCAAACTTTTCAAATATCAACATAATTGATGGTTGAGAGATAACAACAATTATTTTAGTAAAACAAAAGACTTTTTCAAATAAAACAAAAATTAATAATCATAGAATAAAAAACGGTAATTTTTTATATAACTTAGCAAATGAAAGGTTTATGGTATTGAATAGTTAAATTGAGAATATTAAACATTCCCACGTGAAAAGAAAATATACATTAAATAAAAATAATAAAAAGTAGTAAAAATATTCAAATGTTAAACATAAAAAAATATTTAATTGACATACATTATCTGAATATAATTGCATAAAAGTTATGATAAGATTGACAAAAAATATATTGGAGATGTGAATGAATTTCATGACAAGTCAAACAATTAAAAAAAATAAAATTAGAAAGTGTGCAATATATATATAAGATTACTTAATATACTATGAGTATTTTAATAATTTAAACATAGACGAGATAGGACTGGGATGAATATTATGGTAGGTATGAAAACGGGAACCGGGTACATCCGCACCTCATTTTCATCTTCATCTTCATATCTATGCTTAATCAATACAAAAATTCATCATCAAAATGGAGACGAGTTCAAATAATATCCACAAAATCAAATTTATATGGCTTCCCAGTGAGAGGAAGATGGTCAAATGGAAAACTTAAAATTTCTTCCCCTTTATTCCAGAAATTGGTCCAAATCAAATAAATAAATGAAATTATGATCACTTTTAGTCTACATATTTTCTAACAAATGTTCCTTTTTCTTTTTCTATATATTTTTTGTTTTATTTACATGTACATTAGAATATTACTTGGCTACTAAAATTATTTCCAACCTGAAATTCTATCTCAAGTTTTTTTCTGAAACAATATATAAATGTAAAAACTTATTACTTTTTTTTTTTCTTTTCATAACACAAATCGAACCCACTAACTATATTCCTGTTACATTTCCTTTTTTTGGATAATTTATTACGTAGTTTTTTCAGAAGTTCAAGTTTTTAAAGATATTTGAGCGTATTTAGTCAGTGTGAAATTTTAATAATTTGGACTTAAAATGTATAAATTCATTCCAATTTTAAAAAGTGCCGAAAAGTTTAAATCAAAATATTTAAAGCAATCAAACTTAAAATTATAATATTTGATCAAGATAAAGATTGAGTGAGGTTAGATTTCATGAATTATATTTAACATAGCTTCAACATTCAGACATTGTTCCTGGTTCTTTAGAGACGACTTTTGAACCTTAATACAAAAATACTAATTAATAATTATTTTTACGCAATATTTACATAGAGATAAATGTTTAGAATGATCGAAACATGTAAAGTTATGTCTATAATCATATCATGAAATGGTTCAATCTTTTTTACACATATTTTTCAATGTTTAGAAACAACACAACCCAATGTATTAATAATCAAACTATAATTTTGTGTATATTACTTTACGAATAAGTTGGAACAATTCAATTATCCTTATTTAATATATTTATTTTTGGTGATAAAAAATACAACATAAAATATAAAGAAAAAATACAAAAGGTTCAATCTCTGGAATTTGAATATCTAATACTGCTGAAGGTTAAAAGATACTTCCAAGTTGAGAAACGAAAGTCGAATTTTGAGTAAAGCTCCATGGATCAAGGAAGAAAATTATTATGGCTAATTATATACATATATCTCTTTGATGAAAATCATAACGATATTCTTCTAAAACAATTGAACAAGACCATAAACTAAAATATTTTCTTAAATGTAAATATCAAAATGTTATTATGCGTGTTGACTAAATACAAAAATATCTACACAGCTTAAAAAAGCATCAAACTTCTGAGAATTATTGAAAATATTTAAAATGATTTGTCATTAATTATTCACAATGAAAAAATGACTATTTTAATAATTAATAATTTTTTATTTTATAAATTAGTATTTAAATCAATTATTATAATGATTAATAATTTTTTGTTACTGAAATTAATTGTTAATAAATTACTTTTTAATAATGTATTTCCAATTTTTTCAATGTTTTTTTATATTTAATATTTAATGTATATGTAGATTTTGCTTGAATCGATACGGTACTTTTAAATTATTGAGATTGACATCTTAATAGTATCACATTCTAACCTTATAGTACAAACAATATATAGTATTAGCAATTATGAAGTTTATACATTTATTAAATATAAAAAATACTAATTTAAATTCAAATTAATTTTAAAAGTACTAATAATTTACTTAACAGTGAAATATACGTGGATTTCAAACCATTTTAGATAACTTAAAAACATTGAAAAACCTATAATTAACAAAATATTGGGTACCTTATTCTAGATAACAGAAACTATAAATAAGATATTCAAAAAATTTAAAACCAAAAGTATGTTTTGTTTCAAATTTCAAACGAGACAATATTTTAGTAGATAGTTGGAAGTTCTATTTTTTGAAAAATGTTTGGAAGATTTAAAGAAAGAACTGTATTTAAATTATATTTTAGTTATTGAATGTATCCAAAGAATGTCATATGAGAGAAAATGTGTTTGTTTGTTTGTTACAGTCACAAATGTTTCAGAGTTAAACTTATTTAAAATTATAATTTAAAGTTTTATTTATTCTTAAAATGGAGTTGACCTCGTAATTTCTGGAGGAAAATATATAGCTTATACTCGGTCAGCAAAAAGGTAAAGAAAAAAGGTACATTAATCACATGACATGAAGACTTGTAAGACAATGTACATTGTCTCAAGACACCCCACCACTATCTATCACCACCATTGCACTTCCTTGCTACATTATTATTTAACACACCACAAACAAAATTTCTACATGCTCCAATCTTATGCATTTTAATCATTTTAACCATTTTTTCTTTTCCTCCAGTCAATAATACTATTCCAAAGGATAAAACTTTCCCCCGGAATAACTTTTATACTACAAAACCTTTTTTTCTGAATATTTAACTCAGCTGTACATTATTTTATTAATCAAAAGCAACACATGTAAAACGTACGTAATTGGTTGGGGATAATAAAATAAAAATATAGCCGGAAGAGGAGACCCTGTCTCAATAAAATTGGTGAATCGGATACACGAAATTAAAGAAATTTCGTATTCAAAATAGATTTAAAGTTCATTTTTTAATATGATTGAATTAAAGTTTATTTTAGCAAAATTTGTTATTTATTGGATTTATTGTTTTATCTCTTATCAAATTACTATCAAGTCATCTATTAAGGTCTAATCTTAATATATATGTCTTGGTACAAAAAAGTGTATATTAAAAGTTTCACATTAACTGAAAATAAGGTCGATTTACCGTATATACGTATATATAAATATCGATGATAATTTGGTAGCAATTTAATGGAATATTGTTGGGAATTTAAGTAGAGTCTAAGTTACTCATTGAGTTAAAATGAGAAAGTTAAGCATCGTATAAGAATCAATGCCATAAATCCATTGTCTTAATATTTTGAGTATTTTAGGTTGAGAGTAGCTCAGGTCTCATTAGTGTTGTATTTCTTCAGTGAAACTTCCTCTGGATATCTAACAAATATATATAATGACGATGTAGTGAGAAATAATTTGTGGAGGCATGAAATGTTGAAACGTGTAATAGAGGAGAAGTAGCTACTTGTTTACCCTCTCCCAATTGGGTACCTTATTTTGCAAGCATCTTGCCCAAAATAGTGGGTGCAGCTATTATATCTGTATGCAAACAGTGCCATGCAAGAACAGATTCTAAGCACATGAAATTAGAAGCCATATATGAAGGCGACAAAAACAACTGTTATTCCATCAACATTTTGAACCGCCAAAGTCCCACACTGTTGCAGTAAGTGAGGACCAAACCCTACATTTTGAACTATCAACGTGAACCACAATTGAAAGCTACTCTCTCATTATCCATTAACACTAGTTTAAGGGTTGGGGGAGATGAACGTTTGAATCATATTTATGCACGTTTTTTATTGACTTTCAACCAAATCACCAGTGACCAATATTTTCTAGCTGTGACAGCGACCACAGTTTTGGAACGAAAATATATGCCTTGTGTGAGTCATATGTGACATTATAAACGCTTCGATATCTACATAGGTTTTCTTCACTTTCAAATGTATAAAGGATTTTGAACCTAATACGCGCCTTTTCTCGACCAAACCGATTCCTTTACACACATTTTAAAATGCTGAAATAGTGCAGAGTTTTCTCTTCATCTCGTGTGGTGAACGAAGATGCGGTCCTATTGTCATCTTGACTTAAACCTCTCTTACATTATTAGTGTTGGGGGTGCAAAAATATCGATACTCGAGTTAAGTAAATGCTTAAAAATTAGAGAATTAATTATGAGGTTTACTATAATAGATTGAATGATTATATACACCTAATGATATATCATGATGGAATTAGAAAACCAGTCTCCCGAGTTACCGCGAGTACATGAAAAGTAGGGCACTTTAATGAGACAGGGAATATGTGATTAAGTGGAAGAAAGTGTTTATCGATAAAATCGTGAAACTGTGATCCGTATTTGAGGAAAAAATGGTAATGTTTTTGTTGTCTGAAACAGACATAGTTAAGAGGGTGATTCACTGCATGCGTTAAGAGGTATTTTGTGTTGTTGGATTTATGTGAAGGTGTAGGAATATTCATCACGCAACTGCACGTGGTGTTGGATTGGTGTGAGGTGGTGGCACAGAAGATAGTACACGTGTGGACACATGGTGTGCATTTGAATTAAGACACCGCAAAATATGGCATGCCATCTATGAGCTAGCAAGGTTGAATTCAATTCAATCTATTGGCTCTTCCAAACCTATCCAACAAAACCAGGTTGAAACACTTTGTGTTACAAAATCTGTACAAGGATTCGTTACAATGAAACTTGTTTTGTTTTGGTGTTTTCTTCTAATTAAATATACTTAGAAGAGGTTTATGCAGAAAGTTTTGGGTCTTGGACGACACAACTAACAGTTATATTTCTGCAGTTCCCTATCAGACAAATGGATCGTAATTTGTTGTTTTTAAGGAAAGTGAAGGATTTTGGCCGTAATATGCCAAATATAGATAAAGCCAAAGTGCCCTAATTCTATAATCTGATTGTTAGGTCCACACAAGAAATTTTTACAAAGAAATACAACATTAATAAGATCTGAGTCCAACACATAAAAATTTTACATGACGCTCGATCTAAAACCTTAAAATAATGGATATATGAATTTTTATTTTTATATAATACTCTATTTTTTTATTTTTAATCAATGTGCAATTTAGACTTACAGTTGAATTCCTAACATTAATATTATTATGCATCAAAATTAACCAACCACAAGTACATCACAGGACCATTTCATTAAATTTCAGGTTGTGCGGAATATGATTGATTCCCATGTACATATTTAATAGCTTTTATATGATTCAATTGTGATTTAATGATTTGAACTTCGTTATGGACCATTTATGTCACCAATAAAAGAAATAAATTTACTTTCGAATGGAAATAGTGTCTTCTATAGCCGATAGGATCTCTTTAGGAAAAGAAAAAAAAAATCAAAATTTAAGAAAGATTTGTCAAAGAGGATATGGATTCTTGGACCCACATATCTTCCCAAGAGAGAAAGGAAGAGGGCGATAAAAATTATTGCAATAATAACATTAAAAAAACTTACTTTATTTTAAGATATTATATTAGTTTATAAAATATTTATTCCATTTTTTTAATGTTTATAAAAGAATTGTCCAAAACTAACTTCTCAATCATTGTATTAGAAAGATGAAAGTGAGAATGAAAAATAGGTCTTCTAAAACTCTTCATGCAGCTTAATTACTTTACACGAATAATTTTTTGGCATTTGAGATTTTGATAAAATAATGCATTGAGTGTAATTAAATTTAAATGATAATCTACCCAATAATTTCATTAACTCGTATACCATTAATTTATATTATTATAATATAGTTATTAAAAAATTGTTTTAGACGTAATAAAACCATTATTTTTCGGAAGTTTAATTCGTGTAGTAATCCATCTAGTACAATAATTTTAATATAAATTAGTGAATAGTATATTACAATTACGTACCTTAATTCACAACAAAACAAATATTATTCCATTGTACTAAACAATTTAGTACACCTTATACTTAAATAGTATTTGCAAAACGTGTTATTATAATATTAAATATTTAATATATATCATTTCTTTGGTAAAACCTTTGTTAACATGAATATTAACACGTCTTTCATAGATATTCAATGGATACCCAGGAGCATACATAAAATCGCATTCCATAACGAGAATAAGAATTTTGTTATTTGTGGGTAACCTAAAACTTTTTTTTTTTTTTTTGCATGAAAAAAAGATTATTAATTAGTTTGCACCAAAAGCTTAGGTTATTTATATACAACCTGCATATACCAATGATCAGCTCATTAATCCTTTTGAGTGTGGACAATGTTAAATTGAATGTCAATGTTTTAGAATGGTTATTTATTAAATATGCTTTGCAAGTCATCGTCATCACATCGGAAAAGTGTTCATTTTCACCTTCTTTGTCAGTTCAGTTGTCACTATATATAACACTTACTATTGCTTTGCTATTATAATTATTATCACCATCTCATAATTATTACCGTCATTCTTTCACATATTCTTCAAATAAACATAATCATAACATCTAACTATAAATCATTACTTATATACATATTTTTTCCTAATCTATTCCAATTTTCTAACCATTCCACAACTCAGTCGACACATATGATTTTGCATTTATATTATCAAATTTTTAAGTAATGGTTGATACCAATATCAAGAACACGCTTTTTGAAATACGTTTTTTAATAGGTCAAATTTATTGAAACTATAAAAATTTGTAAGTTTCTTATATTGTGATGACTTTTAAATTTTAGTGAATAAAGAAAAAAAAAACATGTTAAAAAAATATGTTGTTATCACTTCTTTTTGATGAATTGGTCAAAAGTGACACATCTTCAAAGCTAAACAAAAAAACCAGCTCTTGAACAGATCATAAGTTTGTTGAATATATATTCTTCTTGTAATATTAGTATAAGGGTGATGACGACTAATTAATTACTTATTATGAATTATCTGATCTCCTCACTAACATTATCTCATTTTTTTATTTATTTATACAAAGCAAAAGAAATCATATTCTCAATTTATTTCAATTTATTCCCAACTATTCTTAATTTCACGTTACAAACATTTTTCTCGGTCTCCAAAAAAAAAAAAAAAATCCGTTATTCTGAATTTCCGCGTCAAAAGAAAACAACGGATAGAACAATTAGAATAATTAGACACACTACAATACATTCTAATTGCATGCTGTATTCTTCTTTGTGTTTGCTAGCAAAACATTTTTTGTTAAAAAATCATATAAAAAATATGTTTTGTGCTTGATCCAATTAGAGCACCCAAAAACTGACACAGGAGGTAAATTCGTTGACCACTGCTTGACCGTGCAATGATTAACAGCAAAAACCCCTTTTTACATACTGTTATATATTCTTTCACACCAAACAATAATCATGTTTAAGAAATGACATGAAATTAAGAAGATTATTATTTAATTAAATGTACCGTCTTATCTCACTTTAGTTAACACATGTTTTCATAATGAAAGCCCTTTGTGAAGTAGGAAATTTTATACGGCTTTTATGAAAAAATATGCTTCGTCATGTTTGCCTCTTGAATACGTAGATGAAGTCACCTTCTTTGTCCCCTTCCCATTTGGTCTATATATATAGCCATACTCACCCTTAGTTTTTATCATATGCAACAAACCCAAAAAATCTTAACAATCCTCTTTCCTCTGTTTTCATTCCTCTGTCTCAAAACACCACCATGGATTACAAACTCAAAACCTTAACAACACCAACAACTTCTTCTTCTCCACCAATCCCAATCCATGTTCCCACTATGCTCTCAAACTCTCCTCCATCTTCATCTTCTTCACCTCCCTCACACTCCCCCACACCCTTCCCTTCACCCTCTCAGGGCTCTCCCCCCGCTGCTCCGCCTTCTCCGCCGCCGCCGGTGGTGGTTAGCCCCTGTGCCGCCTGCAAGATTCTCCGCCGCAGGTGCGTCGAGAAGTGTGTCTTGGCTCCCTATTTCCCCCCCACCGATCCCCTCAAATTCACCATTGCTCACAGAGTCTTCGGAGCCAGCAACATCATCAAGTTCTTGCAGGTACCATACACAACGTGCATTCACCAATCCTTTGTTACTGGTTTTTGTTTTTTATATTTTTCCTCTTTGTTGCGTTGTGTTTGACAAGTCCACACTTCTTGGCACGCCATTTTTCTTGGAAGACAACAAAAAATTAGCAAAATTGATGATTTCAGAGAAACAAAATCATGGGTTTTGGTCAAAAGTGGGAGGAAAAGCTAGCAGGGGGCATACCTAATTGATGGTCATGATGGGTTTTTGTTTTCTAACTTCCTAACACATCAAAACTGTGCATAATTCCCTCTTCTTTCAACTCTAGTAACCACTGCTTTCTTTTTCATCTTTTAGTTAAAAGAATGCCCAAGTCAAACAACACTTTCTAACTTCGTTTTTCTATCTTCCCCTGCCATCTGTTTGTAATAATGCACAATGTCAGTTTGTAACAAAACTAAAATTTAGAATCTGGGTGTCAAAATTCTGGTGTCCACATTTGGAATATGTGTGTGAATTGTTTTTACTGTCTCGAATTTTGAAGGAACGTGCATTGATTGATTTTTCAGGAGCTACCAGAGTCCCAGAGAGCAGATGCTGTGAGCAGCATGGTTTATGAGGCAAATGCTAGGATCAGAGACCCTGTTTATGGGTGTGCAGGTGCAATATGCCAACTTCAGAAGCAAGTGAGCGAGCTTCAAGCACAGTTGGCGAAAGCACAGGCTGAGCTAGTGAACATGCAGTGCCAACAAGCGAATTTGGTGGCTCTAATCTGCATGGAAATGAGTGAATCGCAGGAGCAGCACATGGTGCAGCCTCAACCTCACATTGACATGAGTTGCTTCATAGAGGACAACAGTTTCGGAACTGCTTGGGAGCCTCTTTGGACATGATGAACTTAATGAATGCTATATATGTATCTTAGATATTTGCATTAGAGAGAGAGATTAATTTGTTCTATAGTAACTGCTCGAGTTTTCAACCTCCCAAGTGGAGCAAGAGATGATGAAAATTATACTCAGGGAATCCATTTTCAATAAAGTCATTAATTAGTTATATGGTAGATATGCGTCATCGTGTTCGCTACCTCATTAGTCATTTCACAAGCCAAACCTTTGACAATACAGAAAAAATAAAATAAAACAAACACAAAAAAGGGAATAAGAATAAGAAGAAGAAGAAGCAGAAGAAGAAAAATATAATTGATAGCGGTCCTCTCCAATATAATGACTCGGGAAAGAAAAGTGCAATAGAAGAAGAAAATTAGTACAAGGGATAGCTGTTTTAGTCTGAGTCAGCATACTCTTGAAACATCTTTGCGACTGTTTCTTTGGACCTTCTTCTCATTTTTCTTTATTGAAATAAAAAGAAAAAAATTTGAGCTTTTGGTGTCACACCAACCGTGGACAATGTGAAAGTGCCTTTTCTAGCCATCTAATAACATCCAATCTACAATTTTTGCTTTCTGCTTGTAGTACCATGGCACCTTTAGCATCTTCACCTATTTCCACCAAATCATTTCAACACTCTTCTACACGACAACACATATTTTCATTCACTAAAAACTAACTTCCATTGCCACTGTTGCGGCTCTCCCAGGAGTTTATCTGTGGTTATATTCATGCTATCTTCCATATTTATGGGACTAACCTGTAATACGAAAGTTATTGTGTGATTAAAGATTTTTTTTTTTACATTTCAAGGCATTTTGTTTTAAGTTAATATTTTATATTCATGTATATGAAGTAGCACGTTGGTCTAAACAATCCAATTAATTAATGAACCAGATCAGATGTTCAATAACGTATCAAGATAATAATTGCACTTTTGGTTCAATTTTCTGTCCTTGGCTAATGTTAAGTATGTAGCTGTTTTATGTAGTTTGGCTTTAAACTTCATGTTTATTTATTTGTTTGTTTGTTTTTTTGTATTTTATTAATTTGATTTTTTTTGGTTAAACAACAAGATAACAACTACATAATGAAATCTAAGTCAAATTCATATAAGATAATGATATTACTTTCGACATAAAATTTGAAGACAATAAATTTATATTTTCATTTTTATATAGTGTTCAACTTTTTTGTTTGTCTAATATAAAACTTAAACTCATTTAAATTCTCATGATCTCTCCTTCAAAGGTGATGGAATTCCTTCGTACACTCTTCTTCAAGTAACCACGAGTACCTTAATGATGACTTTATTATAAGGCTCATATATATTAATAAGAGGTCTTTTAATTTGCCGTAAAACATGTATTCTTGTGTAATTTTTTTTTATCTTTTCATAAATGTAATTGGTTTTGGTTAAAAATCAGAACATTCAAATATAGAAAGATACTAATTGCAAACGCCTTGTTTTGTATACATCAATCACAAATGATAACATTATGAAAAATGATAAGATCACAAATTGGAAAATTTTGAACATAAAAGCATGAAATATCTATATTGTAAAGGTTTGATAAATCTCTACTTAATAGTATATGTACATGTAAACCAAATGACTAATTAATATTGAAAAATACCTCAAAAATACTAAAAAACTATTAGTAAGTGGAGAAATTTTGGAGATTTTGGACCCTAGTATGCTTTGGGTATTGGTCAACAAAATGCTTTTCTCATTTCAAGTAGCTTTCATTTGAATCACTTTTCAATTTAAGCTCTTAATCCAAAAAAAGTTACAAGTCTTTGAAATTTTTCTTCGTCAAATTATGCACATTTTTGTATCATATGTAAAGACTCTATTATCAAATATATATCAAAAGAAATTACCACATAAATATCTGGGTCAAAAATCAATGTCTAACTAATTTTAATGATTTTTACAAAATTTGACGGATAGTAAAATTACAAAAAATATAACAAAATAGATTTAGCAATTTCAAGATACATAAAGTGAATATCGAACACAAAACAGTAAACAGTAAACGAAACAACAAATTAAAACACAAAATTATTAGGATTGAGTGCTTACCACTAGAACAAAAGTTATAGTTATTAGTTAGGGTACAACTTTTTTTACTTAAGAGTGTAACAGCCCAAGCGCCACGATTCGATTGTGATCCGCCCACTTGAACTCTGTCACAGGACAATTGATGTCACTTACTAGGAAACCCACTTGGATTGTGACTTGACCCACTTGGTCTCAACCACGGGATAGCCACTTGGTCTCCGTCACGGGACAATTGTGCAATCTGCAACAATTTCTCCCTTAACAATTGTCCACTAAGAATCGAAGGACAATTATGCAACCCGCAACAATCTCTCCATTAACAATTGTCCACTAGAAATCGAACTCGTGACATTAACTCTGATACCAATTATCAAGATCGAGTGCTTACTACTATTTCAAATCTATTGGGGTACACTGAACTCTGTGAAATACTATTAGACCCAGATAAACTTTAATATAATTGGGAAAAAAGTGTGAACCACCAATTTGAACCATAAAAACTGCCTTCAAAACACCTATAAGTTTTCCGGCAACCATAAAAAAAAATGAGAAAAGAGGTGAAGGGGTTAAACTCTAATTTAAACAGATTTGATATAAACATGTTTCAATTATTTAAAAACTATTATCGCAAAAACTTGAGTAACTAATGGTTTAGGAAAAAAATAATAGTATAGAATGAAAATTGATTTAAGGAGTAACGTGTAGCATAAACTTTCATATTACAAAACAAAACATATTTAATTATGCTGTTATTTTTATTCAGAATTTTGCTTTTTGCTGTATTTACATATTTTGTATTTTTTTAAACCCGACATTTTTTTTTCAATTTACCTCTTTGTTTTTTCTTTTCCACTTTTCTTCTCTACCAAAAGCAATTGTGTATGGTTTAAGTGTTGGACATGTGTGGTCACACATGGATAAAAAGTCTGAACTCAATTTAATAAAGTCAACTGTAAATCGTATATTGAATAAATGTTTTTGAAATTAAATAAACGAGTTATAGATGTTAATTTATATTATGAGTGAAATAATTATTATCCTAAAGTTTTCCAAGATTCAAATGTTAATCAGGTTGTGATAAAATTTATTGGCTATTTAATAGTATAGAAGTTTATCTGGAGAGCTTAAAATTGATTTGGTAGATGGAACATTTTAATCATTCGGTTAAGTTAAAACCGCGTTATCTTTAATCTTTTTATTTTCATCCTAAACCTTTTCATGATTTTTCTCGTTGCCCAAAAAAACGCGTTTGCAAAACTCTTCATTGCGTCGTTGTATCTCACCTTCTGTCATCTCACGTGCAACACTCAGTCACCCATGACTTCTCAAAAAGAAATACAAACTAATAACATTTTAAGGTGTATTTTTATAAGTTTTTTAATAATAAAAAAATCAAAATTAACTTTTTGATAGTTAGAAATGGGTTTTAAGCCCAACTCAATCTCACAAAATCAAAAAACTCGTTAGGATAATCTCTAACTTGATTCTGATATTATGATAGAAGTGAATTTTAAGTCTAACTCAATTCCACAAAATTGACTTGTAAGATAAGATTTACAATTTCACTTATATACTATGAAATGACTTGATCTCTTATTTACGTAGACTTCCAACACTCGTAACTCAATTATTGTATGAAAAAGTTCATGTAGTTTTTAAAATTTATAAATAAATGAATTTTAACTTATAACATTTTTTTTTTTGTATAAAGTTTATGAAGAAATTGAGTATAGCTTTATCGCGTATATTATCATCTCATTGTTTACATTTTACGCCAAAAAGGAATATGTTGTTTTGACACCCATGTGCCGATTGAGGGTACTCCCATCTCATCACATATCCACCAAACAAAGTGATATTGAAATCGAAAGATCATAGTCAAACCCTAAAAATATTCATGCACATTTCACCACTATCACTTACTTACCTTGCTACATTCATTGTATCTATTTAACTCAATAATCATTCTCACTATTGTAAATAAAATAAATAACTACCCAAAATATAATAATATATATATGAAAAAAATAAATTGGAAAATAATGTTAGAAGAGGAAAAGTATGTTGAATAAAGTAGGTTATAATTGAAGGGATAATGAAATGAAAGATATAAAGTCAATTATTGATTATATGAATTCTCAATGAAAATAAGAAAAAAAAACTGTATATATGTTTAGAAAATTATCAACGTGTCATATACGAACATAGTGATCTAAAGGTCATCTCAAAAACATCTTTTTACTGGGTGCTTCTCATAAGCATAGGTAATGAATATAAATATATTTATTTATTTATAGTTTATAAAATAAATATTATTTTTTCTAAATGTTATCAAATTCTCCATTGAAAATTGCCTTATCTAGCTGTCTAGGAACGAGTCAAGAGTGTCCATGGGATGAGATGAGTTTCTTACTTTTGATCCAACCTCTTTAAAGACAATAAACTAGGTCAAATGTTACCATAATCTTATTAATTAATAGAATTCATTATAAGTCACATCATTTAATAATTAACTTTATTTCTCTTCGTAAAAAAAAAAAAAGTTTATTGACATAAATTATTATAGATGTCATATTACATTAGTAATATGATATAAAATATAAGATAGGAATTCAAGTGTGAGAGTTTCACATTGGTTAAAAATGAGAAAGTAGAATATTATATGAAAATAAAGACCCATAAATTTATTATCTTAAAATTTTAGATCGAAAATAGTATCAATATTTTGTGTAATTAAACTCAGATTTTATTGATATTTGTTCTTTCTAATAAAACTTTCTCTATAAACCTAACTATGTATATAACTATGTATATAGAAACATAACACTCTTTTATGTGAGTAACATAGTATTGTTAGGTAAGTAAGTTGTAATACGTTAACAATGTGAATGGAATATTAAATGTGAATGAAACAGAAGAAGTAAATTAAAATGAAAAAAAAAAATGATTCTAGGAGAGAGAAAGAGCTAAGAAACCAGAGTGACCGCCATCGCTCGATTCTGGTGACTCCTTCTGGAAAAAACAGTTAGAAAAATTGTTTTATTGCAGAACTTAGTGCAAACTCCAAAATTTAGATGACATAATTCAAAGTCAAGATATAGACATTAATTAATTAGTTCAAATATTCATTTTGGTATTCTACCCTAATTATGTATTTTTCAAAAACATACGAAGTCATCGCATTTTCTCACTCACATTCAAAAACAAAACATTTTTTAAATAAATTTGTTTTCTTTTTCACAGTTTTTGTTTATGAAGAAATTATCAGCATAACGACAAAGAAATATGAACTAAAAGAGATTACACGAGTATTTAATTTCACCCTTGCATTTTCAATGTCTTCTAAGGGTGAATGGTTTTCTTCGTAACGAGACGTCTTTTATTAAAAAGGACTTTTGATATAAGAAATTTTTGTATCTAGAATTTGTTAGGTATATTTTATGGACTTTTTTACTTATATTATCTTACTTTAATTTATCCAAATGTTGACACTTCAAAACTCTTAAAAAAATATTTCACTCGTACTATTTTATACTACTTATAAGTCTTGAAATAATTTATTATAAAAACACAACATAAATAAAATACAAATCAAACTCATAAATATGGACACAGTTTTCAACTCAAAATCCGGTGAATTTTCTTCTTCATATATCTTTTTAAATTTTTCATTTATACTCGGTGTTAGTCTTAAAATTATTTAGCAGTCATTTATCACATTTGTCATAATTTTTATTATAATAAAATATTCTATGCAGAAATCATATTATACACCTTAACTCATTACTATAATGAATCACTAAAATAATTATCAGGTTTTACATAGGGGTTTCACTGGGGAGAACAACACCAATGAGATCTGAGCCTAATCACATAAGACACTGACACCACTCTCAACCCAAAAACCTTAAGGCAATTGGTTTATGGGTCTTTATTCTTATATAGTGCTCTACTTTCTCATTTCTGGTCAATGTAGGATTTAGACTCACACTTGGATTCCTAACAATCTCCCCCCTCAAGGGTGAGTCCCTTCAACCACATTGGTACACTCCTCCTCCAGCGGAAGCATTCCCAACCACGAGTACTCCTTTTCTGCCCTTTTTCTGTACCGCCGTTATTCTTAACGGGACACGCTTACCTGGAACCCTTACCTGGGACCCTTGCCAGGAAGACTTTCGATACTAGGACTATACTGCACTCGTTTGAACCGGTTTTAACCATCGGCTCTGATACCACTTGTCAAGTTTTACAGAGGGGGTTTCACTGGGGAGAACAACACCAATGAGATCTGAGCCTAACCACATAAGACACTGACACCACTCTCAACCCAAAAACACCTTAAGGCAATAGGTTTATGGGTCTTTATTCTTATATAGTGCTCTACTTTCTCATTTCTGGTCAATGTGGAATTTAGACTCACACTTGGATTCCTAACAATAATATTATATGATATTATACCTTATATAGTAACAACATAAGTTTTATTTGTATTACTCGTGTTGAAATGTTTCGGTTAGGTAGGCATCGAAAAATTCAAATGAAATAATTTTCTTTCCATAAAATAAATGAGTAAATAAAATTATGTAAAATTATTATATTTTTAAATACACCTTGAGTTAAGGAGCTTACTTGGATTATTTGTAAATTTGAATTGACTCAAATTCAACCCATTTTAATTTGAGTTTTAATTGGAGCTAATTTTTGTTAGTTTGTGTTGAATAAGCTTCACTTCACTTAACTTAGTTTAAGTCTTAATAGAAACAAAGAGATATTAAACAACGGAAAATTCATATCCGTGTGTGTGATAGGTCCCTTTCAACTTAAAGAGTTTGAAAAATAAATTGGACTGAATGATTAAATTGGAATACTTTATACATTAAATATTAAATCAAGATGCTTTAAAAATCTATTATCGAAATGATATAGTTTTAAAACATATTACTCAAAAAAAGGCAATAAAGTTCAAACCCACTGTTCAGATTAGCAGGTCCTATGGAAGATTTCATTTTTTTAATAAATTAAAAATTATAATAGTATAAGAAAAACAATTCAAAACTCGTACTTTACTAGATAATTATATGTGTAATGAATAATATATTACCATTTAAGGCGAGTTATACTTGACACTTTTTTATTTAATGAGATTCGTCGTTTTAGAAGTTTAAAAATAATATACTTTTATTTAACCACAACCTATCATCATAAATAGATTTTTTTTTTTAGGCTTAAATACCTTCTTGGTCCTCATTTTGGTAGTGTTTGTTGCGAATGGTACTTATTTTAACATAATGTTTAAATTTAAAATGGTTCTCATTTTTACTGAATGTTTAAAATGGTCATCATTTTCGCAAATCGTGTTTTATTTGGTCCTTTTCTGTAACGCCGTTTAAATTATGAACGTAACATTGTACAGGTGGCACGATTTGTATTAGAGTGTGTTACGTGTACTGTACAGGTGTGGTAATTTAGATATTTGAGATAAATAAGTGAGCTAGGGTGTTGGTAAGGAATGTTTGGGCAGTTGGTGAGTTTTGGCAATCTTGTTCCTACATTCCCAATTGGTTATATAGGTATGTTACGGTCCCAATCTTCTTCTTCCTTGCAGCACCACTACTAACACCAGAAGAATCATCTCAACAGTTTAGGATGAAATTACATATTAGGAGGAGACCATGATAGCAGCTACAAACATCTTAGTTATTTTTTGGAATTTCTGATGTAGAATTCCGAATTCATTATTGATGTACTGTATTTTGACTTTCCATAAACTTCGTTCGATTTCACTTTTGCCAAACATTGATGTAGTGCATTTTGATGAGTGATGAGGATGAATTAATGTTATGAATTTAACTTCTTCCATACTTAGATCAATTTAGTTTTTCCCAAACTTAGATCAATATCACTTACTTCAATGCTCAGATTAAGATGTCATTTTGAACATCTTGAGACTAATATCAACATAATCAAACTAATTCATTTCTTCATTTAACAATAGTACAAAACAGATTGGACTTTAAAAGATTACACACAATAACAGTACGAATAATACAATAACAACACAAGTGAACTCTATTACTACTTGCAGCCTCTTCTCAGCAACCTTCAATGACTTCTCCAAATCATTAATCTGCCTCATTTGTGTCATGATGATGACATCCTTTTCATCAACACCACCATTTGAAAAAGTTGCAGCCCACATTATTAGAACCACCACTCTGTAAATCAATAAACCAAAAATTAAAACCAATTTATTATTAACACAAAAATAAAAACATATTGTACCCAAAATTTTCTACCAATATTCTTTGGAGTTCTTGTCATCCTCACAACTGCCATCTCCGCAACTACAAATCGCGGTTAATCCATTTCTCGTTGAACCACCAACAATGCACGAAGTGATACAACACGATTGTCTCCAACGATTACAAACAGAGCTAAAGGAAGAAGATTAGGACCATAACATACCTATATAATAGGATTGCAGGAAGAAAAAGATTGCAACAACACCAATTGAGAATGGAGGAACAAGATTGCCAAAACTCACCAACTGTCCAAACATTCCTTACCAAAATCCTAGCTCACTTATTTATCCCCAAATATCTAATTACCACACTTGTACAGTACACGTAACACGTAACACATCCTAATACAAACTGTGCCACCTGTACAATGCTTCGTTAATGATTTAAACGGCGTTACAGAAAATGATCAAATAAAACACGAATTGTGAAACTGATGACCATTTTAAACATTCGGTAAAAATGAGGACCATTTTAAACATTCTGTCAAAATGAGGACCATCCGCAACAAACATTACGAAAATAAGGACAAAAAAAATATTTAAGCCTTGTTTTTATAATGATCTATTGACAAGAAGGATATGTTGTCATTTTCTTTTTATTTTCATGTAAAGTCATGCATCATTCCATTTTTATGCATAAAGAATGTGTCCCTATGGATGATGAATGTGTATGTGTAGAACTTGCAGAGCAATGAGATTGCGTAATAAAAGCTTATAGTGTTTTGCAGTTATGTTAGCGTGTTGCATTGCATGAGCATGAAGAGTGGATCATGCTTAAAAAATAGTGTATGAAAGGAGAAATATGCTTTATGGGCTAAAGAGAGAATGAAACAAAGATAGGTTTTGACAATAATCTCAGTAGTTGAAAAGATAAATGCACCAATACAAATAAAAAATAGCTATATAATTTTAAAGATTAAAAAAATTATAATAAAGAATTTATTTTTGTCGGTGAGTCTCTAATTAGATCACATTCTTTAATAAAATTGACTCTAATAAAATCATTTTCTTATAACTTCCAATTTTTTTTTCTATGTGAATTTGCAATTATGGTTTTCCATATCAATTTATAATTCTTAAGTTATTGAGATTGATTATCAATACATATTAATGGATGAGACAAGAAATTAATGGGTGGTTCGTTAGCGGTCCGATATCGGGTGAAACAAAATGTTCAAAAAAGTTTGTTATCATAGATTCTAACTTGGTTTTGATACCATATTAGAAGTGGGTTTAAAGCCTAACTCAACCTCACAAAACCAGTTTGTAAGATGAGGTTTGTACCCCACTTATATAGTATTAATTGGTCTTATCTCTAATCGACGTAGACGTAGGACTTCCAACACTCAATAATATAAAAACAATAAAAGTTTTTCTATTTAAAATTGTTTTAGGTTTAATATTCATTACTTTCGCAAAAGTAAACAAAAAAAAATAGTGCTATTTTAAAGTGGATTAAATTTATGAAATATTACCAATTCGTATCTTGAATTCCATATGTTTTTTACTTTAAAATGTAAAATCAAATATTAGAGATGTCAAAATAGGTTTTAACCCGTGAGCCAACCCGGCTCACCACGGGTTCGAGCCGGGTTGGGTTGAGAAAAATTCAACTTTTTCAAAAGTGGGTTGAACTCAACCCGGCTCACTTAACCCACGGGTTCGAGCCAGGTTGAAGGTGGGTTGGCCCACTTAACCCACCAACATTTTTTTACAATTTTTTTTTTATTTTTTTTAAATTTTCTTTTAATTTTTTTTAATTATTTACTACTCCAATTATATTTTTTCACAATTTCATATTTTTAAATGTTAGAATGTTGCTTAATTATATTTGAATTATTTGAA
>Ga0214544_1006927_pt1 | contig 20431 bp, 10 predicted proteins | sample CNSS3metaG_FD_160074 | JGI IMG/M metagenome (GOLD analysis project Ga0214544, IMG submission 160074) | Root nodule microbial communities from cowpea collected in UCLA plant growth center, Los Angeles, California, USA - CNSS3 | ecosystem: Host-associated > Plants > Roots > Nodule | place: USA... | reverse complement strand
AAATGATTTGATGTATATATATTATAAAAAGTTATTGTAACATGTATATATAGGTTGTAATTAAGCTTATTTACTAATTTGGTCTCAAATGGAAGATGACGAAATTGAATGATTTTAAAAAATTGGGATACTAAATTGAACCAAAAATTTAAATTGGGGTACTAAATTGAAAACAACTATTACACTGCCACGTGTCATGCTTGTAAGTTGCCACGTGGCACGATGATAAACTGACACGTGGCAGTTTTTTAAATTTTTTGAAAAAAAAATAATTTTTTGAAAAAAAAATTAAAAAAAAAAATTTCATGGCTTGACACGTGTCCTGTACGGACACGGTGTTAACTCCAACTTAACGGAGAGGACCAAATTGAACCTCTTTAGAAAATTTGGGTACCAAATTAAACATTCCTAAAGTTCGGGTACCACATTGAACTTTCCGAAAAAGTTTGGGTACCAAATGTGTATTTATACCTAAAATATATATGTATGAAAACTCTTGGAAGCATTAAATATATAAAATATATTAAATTTTAAAAAAATATGTATGAAAACGAGAAGCATTAAATATATAAAATATAATAAATTTTTAAAATATATTTTAAAGTATATATTTATTTATATAAATATTTAAAAACAATTAGAGTCTCTCCTGTAATTAGTAAGGCCTATCAGGAAAATAAATATGAGCTTTATTCTATAAATAAAAACATAATACTAAATATACTGCATTATTAGGTGTTTATTTACCATAAAAAAACTTATTTTACAACAAGCTAACAGCAATCGAAAGCCAACAACAATCATCTTTTTTTTTTTCTGAAACACACTATGGAGCAAACAACATATATACAAAATTAAATGGAAAAAATTTGGGAGAGTGATGGCTCCCCTGTATCACATAGAAGTTTCGCCACTGATTATATATAATATCACCACCTACAAATATAATATTATATATATATATTTAAAAAAAGTATACACTCAGACGTGAAAGCGAATGTATTTACACTAATAATAATAACAACAACAATAATAATAATAATAATAATAATAATAATAATTGAATATTGAGAAAATTATATAGAGTTAATCTCGCTTTTGTCTAAAATACATATAGGGTGAATGTATTTAGGTTAAAATACTTTTTTGGTCCCCATTTTCGTCAAATTTTTTCAAATAAGTCCTAATTTTGGTTTTTATTCAAATAGGTCCCAATTTTTGTCAATTTTGTTCAATTGGCTCCTTTTTGGCTAACACCGTTCAAATCATTAATGACCATGAATAGTGACTGCCACGTGTCACTTCGTGATTTTTTTGAATTTTTATTATTTTTATTTTTAATTTAATTTAATTTAATTTTTTTAAATTTTTAAATTTTTTTAAAATGTACATGTGTCAACCGAAAAGCGTGCCACGTGTCACTTCGTGGTTTTTTTGAATTTTTTTTAAATTTTTTTTTAAATGTCCACATGTCAATCCAGTAGAGTGCCACGTGTCAAAGTCAATGTTCTGAATTCAATTTGATCCCTATATTTGTTATTTTTGTTCAATTAGGTCCCAAATTTTGTTAACCTTAACCAATTTGGTCTCTCTCCAAATTAAAATCAAATTTAATTTTTATATTAAAATTCACATTTTTTATTAAATATTTTTATATAATATATTAAAATTCACATTATTATAACTTTGATATAAAAATTAAATTTGGTCACATCTTCGATAAGGACCAAATTGGTTAATGTTAACAAAAATTGGACCTAATTGAACAAAAATAACAAATATAGGAACCAAATTGAATATAGAACATTGACTTTGGCACGTGGCACATACTGGGTTGACATGTGGGAATTTAAAAAAAAATCAAAATAAAATAAAATAAGAAATTCAAAAAAATCATGAAGTGACACGTGGCACGTTCCTGGGTTGACATGTGTACATTTAAAAAAATATTAATTTTTAAAAAAAAATTCAAAAAAAAAATTCAAAAAAAATTCAAAAAAAATTCAAAAAAAATTCAAAAAAATCACGAAGTGACACGTGGCAGTCATTGTTCATGGTCGTTAATGATTTAAACGGTGTTAGCAAAAAAGGACCACCCAATTGAACAAAATTGACTAAAATTGGGACAAAAAGGTATTTTAACCATGTATTTATAATAAAGAGTGGTACAAGTATATATGATAACCAAACATAAATATGGTAAATAAAGGATATTGTAATAAACAATATCAACAATATCTACCAATATCAAACAATGTCTATATTTTCTAATAAACAATAGACGCTATGTTTCCCTAATTAATGTGATATCTCTAACACTTCTCCTCAAGTAGGGATGGCAACGGGGCGGGGCGGACACGAGTTTCGCTATCCCATACTCATCCACGTAAAAAAAATTCATCCACATCCATCCCCATACCCAAACTCAACGGGTATCGAACTTTTGTCCCATCCTCATCCCCACCGGGTAACGGGTATAATCTCGTACCCATACCCATACCCATTTTCTTACTACTTCAATATTAATTTAATTAATTTTTTATAAAATAATAAAAAATTATGGTAAAGAAAATATAGTATTATCAAATATTCAATATTAGAAGGATGATTGTTTCTTCCATATCAAATACTTTAAAATAAATTATAATTTTTTATATTTTAGAATATAATACGAAATAAAGTTTCATGACAGCCAAAGCAATTATTAAATTTGCAAATATTAATGAAACATAGTTGATAAAATTTAAAATTATTTTTTAAAACATATAAAAGGAAAACAAATATTCAAATTAAAATATATTTTAAATGTTTGTTTACTCCAATCTTTTAAATTCTAATGAATCTCTTTTTTATAGACTAATACAAGTTATAATACATCATTTGATCAAACTGATACAAAAAACAAATAATAATCATAATAAAAGTTTAAAATAAATTATAATTGTTTACATTTTAGATTATAATACCAAATAAAATTTCATGAGAAAGAACACATTTACTGAATTTACAAACATTAATGAAACCTAGTTGATAAAATTTAAAAATATTTTAAAAAAAATATAAAAGGAAAACAAATATTCAAATTAAAATATAATTTAAATGTTTGTTTACTTCAATCTTTTAAATTCTAATGAATATCTTTTTTATACACTAATGAAAGTTATAATACATCATTTAACCAAAATGATACAAAGAACAAATAATAATCATAATAAAAGTTTAAAATAAATTATAATTATTTACATTTTATATTAGAATACCAAATAAAATTTCATAAGAACCAACGCATTTATTAAATTTGCAAACATTAATGAAACCTAGTTGATAAAATATAAAAATATTTTTTTAAAAATATAAAAGGAAAACAAATATTCAAATTAAAATATATTTTAAATGTTTGTTTACTTCAATCTTTTAAATTCTAATGAATTTTTTTTATACACTAATAAAAGTTATAATACATTTCTTGATCAAAATGATACAAAGAACAAATAATAATCATAATAATAAAATTTTAACATAGATCTTGTATCTTTTGAACTTCAATTATGTTGGATGGTGATAAACAAATATTCATGACAATTCCATTAAATTTTTATATTGTAGTAAATAAAAGTTATTTATACAATTAAAGTCAGAAATTACAGTATGATTGATAATGAGTTAGAAAATAAAAAATAATTAGAAAGAATATATCCAAATATTATTCTACATGATGAAAATAAACAATAAATAAAAATATTAAAAGTTAACAAATGTGTGTCTTAGAAATAATTTGAGAGACTATTGAAAGAAATCGCACAAAGAAAATCAAATGTATAATTAAGGGTATAATAAGATGAAAAATACCTTAGAGATCTAAGAAAACTTTTCAAATATCAACATATGTACCCAATGGTTGAAAAAAAAACGAAAATTATTTTAACGAAATAGAAAAGTTCTTTAAATTAATAACAATAAGTAAAAAAAATTATATTATATTAAATTGTATTAAACATTCTCATGTGAACGGAAAATATATAATAAATAAAAATAGTAAAAAATAATAGAAATATTCAAATGTAAGGCATAAAAAAATTTTAATTGACATATATCATTTTAACATAATTACATAAAAGTTATGATAAGATGAAAAATATATCGGAGATGCGAATGAGTTTCATGACAAACCAAATAATTAGAAGAAAAAAAAAAAAAAATATATATATATATATATATATATATATATATATATATATATATATAATTACTTAATTAATTGTGAATATTTTAAAAATTTAAACGAGGACGGGGATATGACAGGGACGGATATTATGGCGGGGATATGTACATTCTCATACTCATCCCCATACCTAATTGAAAAAGTTGAGAATTTTACATACCCATACCCATACCCAGTCAATGCGGGAATTTTCCGGGGACGGGTTCGAGCAATACCCACGGAGACAAGTTTATTTGCCATCTTTGGACTAACTATTGTAAGCATTTATAGTCGTTAAGTAAATGAACAAGATTTTCCTTTGCTCCTATGCGAGTCCAGATTCTTTACTGGTTTTTTTAAGTCCAGATTTCTTACTCATTTTTTTTTTGTGTTGTCCTCTGCGGAACATTAAAAATACACTGCGTTAGTACTTTAAATATCTTTTTAATATATTTTAAAACTTGAAAATTAGTGGTAGTCAGTCTATTATGGAGGCGTAATAGAGGAACAACAAAATGAGTAAGATAATTCAAATTCGATTTTTTTGGTATTGTCATCTACTGAACATTAAAAATATACTATGTTGACATTTTAAATATCTTTTTTTAATATATTTTAAAACGTCAAAATTAGTGGTAATTAGTATATTATGGAGGCACAGTAGAGGAACAACACAAAAAAACCAGCAGAAAATCCAAATTCTTCTTATGCTACTTTATAAACGGATAATGATATTTTGACCCATTCTTTTTTTTTTTGTTTTTAACCTACCACTTCAATTATCCTTTAATTATTTATTTTGATTCTTTTTAGTGGTGTGATGTTGTTAGAATATATGATACATATATTTTATATTTGTGTATATCTCCTCTTTTGTAACGTAGTCTTTATGGTGCATATTTCTGTGCAGATTCTCCGTTAAGTGCATATTCTCGCGCTAATTAGTTTTCTTCTTTCTAGGCTAATTATGCTCTTGTACATTGTATATATGATCACGTTTCTAATAAGACAACACTGATTCAAATTCTTTCAAATGTGATCTAAGGGTGATTGAAATCGTGGATTAAAAGTAAATTAGAAAGAGCGGATAAAATATCATTATTTTTTATAATAACTATTTAAGTTTTATTTTCATCAAAGTTTTATTTTCTATTTTTAATGTAATTTTATTATCTATTATTATATCTCTTTCAATTTAGTATAGCACGAGTCACCATCCAAACTAAATACTCCTTAGACCAAGTTTTTCAAACCAAAAACCCTCACGCAGCAGCGGACCTATGAAGTGACTAAGGGGCCATGGCACCCCAATTTTTTTATATCTATATAATTTTCATGTTATTTTAAATAATTTTTTTAAGAAAATTTAATATTTTTAATATTTTAATATTCTTTTTATATATCTATATCTGTACAAAGGAAAAGATATTTTTTGTTGTTCATATTTATTTTTTCATTTTACCTTTTAAATATATTTTAAAATAAAAATAATTATTTTATTTATATTATCTTTTAACTAATCATTTATTTAATTTAACTATATTTTTATTTAACTTTTTTTTAAAATTTAATCACTGTAAATGAAATATAATTATAGTAAAATTATAATATTATTTTTATTTAATTTTATAATTATAATAATAATAATAATAACAATAATTATAATTTTATTATTTTTTATTATCACAAAAAAGTAAATGTAATGTTTTTATTAGTTTGTGTAAAAATTTTGAAATTACTCTTTTGATTCATTTTTTCTCTCAAAAATATCAAGTTGGTCCTTCAGTTATTTTTAGTCTCAATTTGGTCTCGATTCTTGAAAAAATGATGCAATTTAGTAATTTTTCGTTAAATTTCTTGAATCAAATTAAGTTTTTTTCATCAAAATTGAAGTTGTGAATAAGGATGGTTTGCTTTATTGGTGTAATTGACATAATCCTAATGTCAATTTTGATAAAAAAAATCCTTGCTTCGCACTTCAAGAAATTTAACGAAATGATCAAATTGCATCAACTTCTTAAAAAATAGAGACAAAATTGATAATAGAAAAAATTAGAAGACTAACTTGACATTTTTGGACAAAAAAATTAACAAAAAAAAAGTAATTCAACCAAAATTTTAGCACCTCAAAATATTAGTTGAAGATCCGTCACTACCCTTAAAAAAAAAACTTGATTGATTTAAAACAATTAGTATGACAAGACATGTGTGATTAACAATGTTGAAATCGAACAAATTTGAGTTTAGCATGAAACTTGGGTTGTGTTTTGGTGAGCAGGTTCACCATTTGTACAATGATCAATGTCCTCAAGGTCATCACAAACCATGACCTTGGGCCCAACACCCCCAACTTCAATATCATTGCCAATACGTTCCCGGCACACACGCTTAAGCCACCCAGAAAACCCTCTCCCTCTGATACTCTCCAATGGTGTTTTGGGTCTTCGATTCCACTTGCGACCCAAATAGCAAGAAAGAACAGCCAGAATTACAAGCACAGACATCACAGCAAAAAATGGAGCAACAGATCCTGAAGACTTCCATGCGCTAGAACCAGTAGTAGTGCTCGGAACAGCTTCTACCTCACCTTGTTGCTGCTCTTGCTGCACTATTGAAGCCAGTGCTGGTGTTGCCATGGTTCATCAGCATTAATACAATTAACACGGAAGGGTTTAAGTAATCTTAATCAAGCTCCGCTAAGAGGTAATAATATATGTATATAAAGGGTAGTGATGGTTTGGTTTATTAAGAAAGATGTTTAGGTTTCTTTGCGTGGTGTGGAAACTTGAAATGAGTGGAAAACAAACGTGGAAAAGGGATAAAGGAAGAAGAAACTGCTTCTTTTGATTTTTTTATTTATTTTTTATCTGGTTTACTTTGCACTTTTGCAGATGGTTTTTCCATATGCATGCATGTCTTCCTTCATTGCACATTGTGTGTGAAAAGTAGGGCTTTCGTTTTTTCTTCGATGTCTCAGTTAAAAGTTCGAAAGTGAGCCACGCCCACATCAACAACATGTGAATATGAGGTGTGATATCTTTTTTCTTTATCCTTTTATGTATATCTCATTCCAAGCATAGATGTTGACTGCGTCTGCATGGAGTATTTTGATGTTTGTCGTGTTGTTTGCTTGAGTTGTCGCCTTTGATGACTTCTCACATACAAGGATGACCTACGTGGATATAATCAAGCTTTAGGTAAAACATTAATTATCTGATTAATTACTTCATTCCTAAATTGAGTTTATTTACTCCAATTTATTAAATGATATTCTATAGTTTGGTTTTTATTTTTAATATTTTACATGATGATTAGGGAAAAGAACACTTAAACCCTAAACCTTACTCCTTTTATCCAAAGAAATCCCAAATTTTAATTTTATCTTAATTGATCCTTATATTTTGTTTATCTATATAAATCAATACTTAGAGATGTCAAAATGGGTTGGAATCTGCGAGTCAACCCGGCCCACCATGGGTTCGAATTAGGTTGGATTGAAACTTTAGATAAATTTTGATACGGGTTGATTTTTGACCTGGCTCACCTAGAACCTGGCTAAGTGGTGAACCGGGTTGGCTCACCAACCCGCAAATAAAGGGTCACATAAGTATTAATTTTGTTAAGTTGAGTTTTACATTTGCGTCATGTTAGGTTATTTTTTTTAGACAACACATAGATAATTTGTTTTTTTTTTTTGTGATTTTGGTTTGTATTTGGATTGTATTAAAGTTTTTTTAGATTTTAATTAGAATTATAACTTAGTTTTGATTGAAAAAAAAATAAAAAATATTTTTTTTTAAATTAAGTGAACCAGTGAGCCAACCTGTTTAATCCACCAACTTGTGGTGGACCAGACCGAGTTTGAGTTTTTTTGACTCGCTAATAAGTGAGACGAGTTGGGCTGGCACACTAAGTGATCAACCCGTGGAGGGTCGAACCGGGTCGGGTCGGGTTATCTGTTTTGACAACTCTACTTGAACTTAAATTTTGTTCCAATAGATCCTTACATTTTTTTTATGATATAGAAATTTTAATTTTAGTCACTTTCTATAATGTACAAATACTTTAATTTGGGTCATATATTCATGTCTGACACATATTCAATATTTTAGAATACTTTATCAATATTTAACAATGAAATATTTGATCTATAAAGTAGTAATACTTTTATGACGACAATCATTTATAACTTTTTATGTTAATTTTTTATGTTTAGAACTTTAATACATATGATTTTAATTAGGATTCACACGATAACAATCATATATTTATCATATTTTTAAAAGTTATTATATACTTTTCAATATTCATATATTACGAATAGTATCCTATTATTTCAAGATTAATGTCTTGACGTATCAGATATGTATCATATTTAATACACATATCGTATCTTTGCATCGTAAGTACTTCTTAGAAAGTTTTTTTTTCGTAATTAAGTTTTTTTAAAAGTTTTGAGTTAAATAATCTTTGCTTACTATTATGATTATTAGTAATACTAATAATAATAATATCTTTGTTTACTATTATTATTATTATTTAACTGAAAGGTGTAATTAAAAATATTTTTAAAATATCAAGTTTTAAAAGATAATTATAGTAGAATTAAAAATTTTGTATATGTTTACAAAAATAAATATTAAAGATCAATTTGCATAAAATTAGAGTGAAAGGTAACTGTTTATTGGGAATGAAGTTTGCAGTTAGTTAAAATAGAATGAAGTATTATAATATTTAATTAAATTAAATTAAATTTTTATTAAATTTACCCTTTTCACTAATGATTATAATACTATTAATTTAAAGTATAACCGCACATATAAATAAACTTTGATATAATCTCGGTCTAGTGTCTCTTTCTCTTTTTAGCACGTTTTAAATGGTTTTGATCGCTACACGTACATATATTCCTATTTCTTATAAGTTAAGCAACGCTTTTCACTTCAATATGATAACTTTAAAACATTGAATCTCACAAATAACACTTTATTCTTATACATTCCATAATTCTTTTGTTTATTTTAACTTATTTATGATATAAAAATTATTTATCTTTAAAAATGATTTGTTGGACCAGTGAAAATATTAACACTAGTACTTAAAAATAAGCACAGGTAGTTTAAAAAGCATTGATGTCCAATCATATTGTAAGTGAAAGTAATTATTTTATATTTTTAATTGAGTTATTGTTGTTAATTTTGTCAGCCAATTGGAATAATGTGACAATTATGTTTAGCGAAGTTTAGTTATTTTTAATTGAGTTTTTATTAAAAAAATATTTTATTAAATATTTAAAAATTGTTATATTTTAATTGAATTTTCGTTATTTATTTAGATTATTTGATTTTACAATCTCAAACGAAAAGCCTTTAACTTGACAATAAAAAAAAATTGAAATTTCAATTTTTTTATAACCAAAATCAAACGCTAATCTGACCTTAATCGATAACAATAATACAATTAAAAATATAAAAAAATTGAACACTTAATAAAATCATTTTCAATAAATAATCAAGTAATATTCAAATTCACAAAAAAAAAAAATTGAATTAAAGTATTTTCTTATTTTTCATATAAACATACGTAAATATAATAGTCATGTTATAACAAATTACACAATAAGATCAAATAATAACATAAACTCAACTAAAAAACTAAAAAAAAATTAAATACTCATTAAAACAAAAAAATTAATAAAAACCTAATTAAAAAATACTTACATCTAAGGGACAATTAAAACTTAATTAAATTTATCTTCTATAAAACACCATACATTTTAAAAGTTATTCTCACACAAGAGTATATTTATAATTTTTTTTTAAATAAGGATTAGGAATTACTGCAATATCCTAATTTCATGTGCTTTTTTTTAATGTAACCCTTATATTTATTTAAAAAAAACAATTGTTTACCTAATTTCTTTAATTTTCAGAGAGGCATACACACGTTATTTTCTTAATTGTTTATATTTTTTAGTAAACTAATTCATTGTATATTTTTTATTTTGTATATTAAAATAATTAAATAGTAAAAATATTATGTAATAAACTATAATGAAAATTAAGTTATATTAATGAAAAGAATAAATATAAGTAATACGATAATAATTTAAGTTTTAAATATAATAAATAAAATTGATATCACAATAACAATGGTGTAATTAATTTATTTTATAAAATTATTATTATAGCATGTTGTGTATGCAAGTTTTTTGTTTTTTTAAGTCTTTTTAGAATAATAATATATTTTTTATTTTATTTATTTGACAATTAAAAATATCAATAATAATATTAATATAAATTATAAATTATAAAATTTTTAAAAGATTAAAAATCTATTTAGTAAAAGTATATAGTATATAACTTTTTTATAATTAAAAAAAACACTTATAATAATAAGATCACTATGAACAACAATAATATTAATAATAAAAATAATAATGATATCAATAATAACACACTAATGAGAATAATAATAATAATAATTATTATTATTATGCTATAAATATTAATGTCAATGTTAATACTACTGTTAATGTTAACGATAATCACGTAGTAAATAAAATTAAGATGTGTGTTTAAATATAATAATAATAATAATAATAATAATAATAATAAGACCAACACACACACATAGAGAGATAAAATGAACAACAAACCAAATAAAAACGCAAGAATTTGAGTTATGATCCCATTGTAAATAAAAGTAAAATGTGTGTCTAATTATAATAATAATAATAATAATACCACTACAATAATATCTCGTAGTGATAAAAATAATAATAATATAACTACATACAAAAAGAGATAAACATCTTTGGTGTCCTTTTTTTATTTTTTCATTTTTATCATCTTAATTATTATATTTTAAAATTAAATATTTTTTATTTTTATTATTTTACTAATTTTAGTAAGTAATTTTTTAAATTGAAATAATTGCTCAAATATAAAGATAAATAAACAACAAAATAAAACATAAAGGACAAGTAATTAAAACATGATGTACATGGTAAATAAAAGTAAAAAATATATCAAATAATAATAATAATAACTATTATAATAATTATAGTTTTTATTAATAATAATGGTAATAATAATAATAGTAGATAATAATATAAAAAATTATAGTTCATAGATAATAATACTTATAGTTAATAATAATAATCATAATATTTATAGTTGATAATAACAATGATAATAATAATAAAATTTAATAATAACAATAATTATAATTATAGTTAGATTTGATAATAATAATAATTTTAGTAATAATTGGTAGTAATAATAATAAAAATAAAATAATTATAGTTTATGATAATAATGATAATAATAATAATAATAATAATAACAGTTATATTTCTAATAATAATAATAACAATTAGGGATAATAAAAATAATATTAATAGTAATAATAATAATGGTGGTTAATAATAATATTTTCGGAATATCAATTTTGTAAATTAGATATGATAGCAATTATAATAATATAATAATTAGAGATTTTAAATATAATTATTAATAATAATTAAAATTAAAATTAATTATAGTTATAATAATAATAATAATATTTCTAGTATTTCTTTCCTCATATCAATAATATATAATAACAGTAATAATTTTATTACTAATTTTAATAATTCAAATAATAATAATATATAATAGTAACATAATATAATAATAATAATAATATTATTATTATTATATAATTATTATTACTATTATAATGATAATATTAAAATCGTTTATTACTATCACTACAAATAATATTTATAATAATAATATTAATAATAATTGCAAATAATAATATTACTTATAATTAATATTATAGTTAAAATCATAAATAAATAAATAAATAAAAATAAATTGACTTTTGTAGGATTTAAATCTGAGTCTTTTTGTACCGTAATTTTAAAATAATGAAAAAATTATTTTTTATGACACTTATCAATAAAAGATAATGTGTAATGTAGTAATTTTTGATAATATTTTTTTTCTTAATATGTAATAGATTTACATTTTATTTATAAATTAAGATTTAGTATTATTATGAATAATTAAAATTGATTTTACATTACAACAGAAAATGTTTTTTATAATGTCAAAATATTCTATATATTTTAAGTTATTTAACTTGTATAAAATATATTTAATTTTATATAAATATGCGTTTGTATATTTTTATGAACTTAATTACAGTTTATGTACTTGAAAACATTTATTTATGATAAAATTAGTTATATAAACATTTATCTTGTATATTGCACAATATAAAATACTAGTATTCTTAAAAAAAAAAAATTCAATAATATACTAGTTATTTATTTATAAATTTAGTATGCCAATTATATTTGTTCTCTTATAGATTAATGTTCTTATATTTTATAAGATTGTGTTCACTATTTATTCTTTTATTTATTTTGTATTTGGAAGTTTTCTGTCTTCGATATTTGCATCTCATAGTCTCAATCTCAAAGGAAATATATTTAGAAAGACGCTCTCGCACTTGAGTGTATATAAACAATAATTAATATAATTGTAAAATAGATAATCTTATCATAATTAATACTTTGAGAATAATTGTATATGTATATCATATTTAATGGATTTTTATGGGAACACTCATGATACTTTTAATTCTAATTTCATATCACTTAGGTGATTAATTTTAACTGGCCACTAATATTTAACTAATTACGGAATTATAGTTTATATTTGTCGTGTCAAAATATTATAAATTTTCTTTATCACATCTCGACTTTACTCAAAAGTTGATGAGATAATCCTTTATAAGAAGAACACTATAATATTTGGTACCTCATCCTTTAAGTTCAACAAATTTTTAGGGTGTGTTACTATAAAAAGATGGATTTGAAAGAGGATGTGAGAATAAATTTGGATGGATTTAAGTAAATAGATATTATGTTTCTTTAAATTTATAGAGAGTAAAATGAGTGAATTTGAAAATAAATTTTGTAAGAATTAGTAAGTGATTTGAATAATATAATAGATTGAAAAAATTAATAAATAAGATTTAAATATTACAAAAATACCATTTATAATAAAAGTAAAATTATATTTTTACCAAAAGAGTTAAAAATATTAAATTAAAATATTTTAATTATATAATAATTATTATTATTATATTTTTAACAATATTTTAATTATTATTAATTATTATATACATTTTAATTATTATTAATTATATTTGTAATATTATTAATTATTATATATATATATAAGGAGTTTTTTATTCAATTTTTTTTCACCCACACATCACACACACGGAGGACATAAAAGTAAAAGTACACTTTATTCCCATAAATCTTCACAACTGAAGTCAAATGGGATTATTGATGCATTTTGCAATGATGTCTTTGCACTTGCTCGTAAATTATAGCACGAGAACATCATTCATATCCTACATCCATCTTTGTAATTCATACATACAATACTATTTTCTCAAGCGAATACAACGTTAGTGATCATAAAAGTCGTAATATAATTAGTCTAAATTTTAAAAAAACTCAAGCACTTTTAACAATTATCTTTCTAAATATTGTTGAAAGTAATCATCAGTTAATAGGAGTGACAATGTGGATCAACTCGACCAGTTTAGGCCTGACTCGTACTTGGTTCACAAAATATGCGAGTCGGGCTGACCCGTCTCACATTTTTAATGTGGGTTGAAAATTTTAGTCTGTTCCGCATAAGTGCGGGCCCGTGAACCCACGAGCCAACCCTTTTTTTTATAAATTCTTATGATAAAACTTTAAATGTTTAATAAATTAGGAAACCTTAACAAATTTACAAAATTAAGTAAAGATTTTGGGAGGGTTAGGTAATAAATTGATAATTCAACATTTTTATTATATTCGTACTTTGAAATACACGATGTATTCTTCAAATTTTAGCATATTAAAAAATACATAATACTTGTATTTTTTAATTATACAAAAATTTAAAATGTTCATTAAAAAAAAAGTAAATAATACATACAAATACAAATTTTTTTATACAGATCGGTCCGCGCTACGTGGGCCGGACTCTAACGGGCGGACCATGCCCTTGTTCCCCCTACTTTTTGTTCTTTTACACTAGTGTGGCTACAATTTAGGTATTAACTACAAATAATTTTCTAAGCCTAGGAATGGTTAAATTCATGGTAGCATGGGCGTTTTGTAAGTTTGTGGAATTGATGTTATGAACCGTTAATAATATAATATTTGTTAGGATTTAGGCTTTATCAATAAAGACAAATTAATCCATAAATAAATAAATAGTCCATTATTGGATGAAAGAGATACCCAACCATTGCATGCATTAGCTTTCTGGACCTCCCACTGTTGCTTCTTTGTCTATATTCACAACTGTCCTTTCTCTTTCATTCCTCACATTGAACACTGTGTCCAAATTAATGCACTTTTACGTTAATCACATTTCACACTATTTTTTATATTTTATTTTAGCAAAATTCAAATACTTGTTTAAAATGTTTCAACATAAAATAAAACACAGTTATTTAAAAAAATTTAATCAATAATAAATGTATTTTTTTGAAAAAATATATAAAGTGTCTTTCTTATTTAGTCATAAGGGGCAACATTGTCATGACATGCAATTTAGATGATAACAAAGCTGAGTGACTTTTTTATTATTTGATATTTTTACTTTTTCTAGGCTACTTAGTGAGAACATATTAGATCTATTAGAGAATCAATTCAGTTGTCGATTAAATTGAGGGAAAATAATGATACTTTATATTGGATAATCATGTTACCTAGTGTGATCAATAATTTATTATGTTATACAAATTATTTATTTTTTAAATTCTGTCGTGAACATAACCTTGTTATTCTCATGTTGGTATTTATTGAATTTGGTGGAATTTTTTATAAGTATAATGACATAATAGATTTTTTTAGCAGAATTATTTTATAAAGAATAATAATATTTTAATTCACTTTTTATCTATTATTCCCATAATGTGTTATTTCCATCGTCTTTTAATAATTTATTTTAATTTTTTTTAGTGATATGACGTGATAATAGATTAGAGGTGAGTAAAAAAAAGTTGTTGAAAATATAATTATTCTTTTTTAAATTAACTTCTATCTGACTACCACCAGATTAAATAAGATTATATTATTTTTTTTTTAAATTAGGTGATAAATATAATATGTTATACAAATATATATATTTTATTATAAATAAAATTTGTGTTATTTAAAAAAAATTATGTAATGATAATTTTACATTTTGTTTAAATAATTAAATGTTTCTATTTTTTTTTAAATTTATATTTGTTTTTATTTAGATGAGTTGTTCAATAACAAGTTGATCTAATAAATATTTATTTTATTTTGTTTGATTTTAGGGTTTCAATAATACTTCTATCAAATAAAAGATAATTAATTACTAATCATGGAAGTTAACGTAATAGTTAAGCATCCTATGCTATAATATACGTGGAATCAATTTTGTGTAACTATAAATTCGATTTTGATTCTCGTTAATTGTGAAACCAATAGATAAAAGTTATTTAAATTTTAAAAATATTTTCAATGGAAATTTCCTATAAAAATTAATAGTAACAAAAATATTATTTTAACATGACCATTAATTTTAAATTTGAAAAAAAAACGCTTATAAATTAAAAATAATGTTAACTAAAATCATAACGTGATTTTGATTTTCATCAGGTTAGATCTCAATCCTTAAGAGATACATAGATGATTTTTTTTTGTCAAATGGTGTTTACGTTCTTTTAAGTGGCAAACGAAAAAAAAAATTAATGGACCGAATCCAACATTGGTTTATCATATTAAAAATCGTTAACATAATTAGACAAATAAAACTGCTTCATGTATTTTTTAAATTTGAAAACCTAACAATATCAAAATTTCAAAGTTTGTTTTGATATACAAATAAAAATTATAATCGCGTTACAGACGAAAATTATAATTAATCCTAAAAATAAATATTTATTTAAAAGAATTTCTTAAATTTATAAATATTTTTAATTTAAAACTATTTATGCGTGTAAACTTGTATTAAAATAATATTATATATATATATATATATATATATATATATATATATATGAAGAAAATTGTTATATATATTTATTTTTTTCTAATTTTACCTCTCTGTAACCTTCTTTTAAATTAAAATAGTTACATTTATATTTTCACTCTTTAAAAGAGAGCTTTTTAAATGTAATTATTTTATAAATTAAAATAATTGTTTTACTTATTTTTTTAATAATTATTTTTTGAAAAATAAATAAATATTTATAATACAAAATTATTTAATATAAAAAAGGACACATTTACACTTATGTCTTATGTTTCGACTAGTATATATTAAATAAGTCTAATTAAAGATGATAATAAACTTGGTAAGGCCATGGTAAACATCGAGTATATTAGGGGATAGTAGGGCAGAATTTGGGTTAGGAGAAGAGGGATGGAATAGTAATTATGATGCCCCGATAAAAGGAACAAAAAATGGAGAATGATTGGCCTTTGAAAAGTCACTGTGGATCTGTGACTCAAAACAAGAAGAAGAAGAGAGAGAAAGAGAGAAAACGATACACACACTTGCGGCAATGGTGCAATGGTGACTCCACAGATTCCTGGTTCATATCACATATATTTCTCTTTCTCTCTCTTCTATCTGCATCCTATTGTTTCCTTTTCTTTAATACTATTTATTGCTTAGTTTCTTATATTTCGTATTTTTCGCCCGTGTATGTGTCTGGATTGTGATGGAAGGGAAATTGCCTCTTCCTTTCTCTTTATGTTCAGATCTATGTTTTACACATCACGGATCCTATTTGCTGTTTTTAGCTACCGTCTTTATGCGTTCAATTTCTCAACCGAATAAATGAAAAAAAAAATGAAAACGAAAAACCACGAAGTCGTGTTTGTTTGTTGCTTTGATTTTTGTTGGCGGATATTATTTGTTTTTGATGCCTATGGAGATGAGGTGAAGTCACTGGAGGCAGCGGTTCATCGATCTCTTCCTGAATTTGGCTGTGGAAGAACACAAAGCAAGAATCGGTCGATAAACCTCTGCATCCAGCGCTCACTTTGCCTCTCTTTACCGACAATTTCATTTTCTCTTTCTTCTTTTCAATAATAATACTCTTTATATGCTTCCTCCTTTTTCATGCCGCAAGATTAGTTGACGAATTCTCTGCATCAACATTTCTTTCAAAGTGTTTTTGTTTCTTCCAAGAGAGTAATTAAATCTAGATGCTCCTGGTGTGATTTGAAATAATCTTTTATTGGTTCATTTCGTGTTTTTCCTAGAGAATGCCTATGGAGTTGTTGTAGATGCCAACCAATGTTCTGATTTGTGATTTTGCTATGAAAGGAGAGAAAAAATAAATCTGATATATTAGCCGTACTGAACAGAATGCATTATTGTTTTGCTGCTGATTACTTCTGTAGAATACTCTGCTAATTTTTCCTTTTCATTGTTCTATCCTTGTGTATTGATTAACTAGTCTAACAGTAATTCTTGTAGTGTTTGATTGAGTTTATTTGAACTAACAATCTCGTATTTTACAAGTATGTTTTTATGGAAATAGTCTGTTTCCCAACAAAACCAAAGATACAGTATGATAAATTTTTCTGTTAACATTTCTAGAATTCTTTTTCAGAAATTATAATTAGTTTACGTATTAATTAATTTGAAAGTATTTAGAATTAAACTTGTTATAAAATGCTTATGTTTTTTAATTTGAATATAAATTCATTTTAGTTTCTGAAAAAGATTATTTAATTTTTCTCTTGAGCAAGTATTAAAGAAGTTTATGAAATAGATTCTTATTGAGATTGTAGTATCCTTGCAAACGCAGGTTATTCTTTTTTATGGTTATGCTCCATTTTTTCCTTTTCCTGTACCAACCCATTCACCCCTAATAGAAAGTTTTCCAACCTTTAATTCTTCAGCGCTATGATATTCTTGCGCGCGGTAAGGAATTCTTTTCACAAGGCATGTTATATATCTGATGTTTTCATTCTGTCTTCGTGAAGAAGTAATTTGATTTCCCCTTGTGTATATGCATAATTTCACTAGCATTACAAATTGAAGGGTGAATTGTAGTGTATTCGTGAAACTTCGGTCCTTAATGTCCATAGCATAATTTATGGTGATGATGATCTATGACCCTAGTTTGTTCTCAGTCATTTAATCGACATTACTTTACTGTTCACTCTTGAAAGAACTTCTGTCTTGATTGGTTGGAGTTTTTGAATCTGATACGTAAAATGGATATGCACTCTTCTTCCAGGTTTATTCCGATGCTCAAATTACTGGTTTGTTCATGGAATGGACTTATCTAAAAGGGGTGCATTTTAGAGAATAATGAGCAATAATGACAGTGAATTTGAAAATCAATCCATGTGTTTTTAACAACATAACCTATTTTACATGGGCATGTACTATTTTATCAGTCACCAGGGTTGATTCTGAGATCAATGGCCATTTGTCTTGTAAATAATCTCTCCACACATCAGATCAGAAGAGACAAATCTCTTGATTCACATTAGACATTTGTTAGTATTTTTCTTACTTGGAGCTTTTTGAAGAAGCTGAAGGGAGTGCCTTACACTAAACACGTCATTTTCTTCACCATGTGGTCTAAAGGTCTCTGCTTGTTTCTTTCCTGAAAAGGTATATTTGGAATGTAGGTTTCCAAGTGGTAGGCAGCACACTGCACTTCACCTAGTTGTACTGTATGTAGGTCTTTGCTGCGTTAATGTCAATAAAAGGTACTCTTGAAGGGAGTCCAAGTTGCAAGGGAATCATTTAGTTGGTTTTTAAGGGAATCTGGTATCAAGTTTCCTCTATATATGTTGAATGAAATCCAAGGAAACCAGAATCGGATAAGGCTATTTGGGTATTATGCGCAGCACAAATTTTGATTCTAAGAACTGTGTGTACATATTGAGTAAGTAGGGTAATAATGTAGGGAAGCGTCATCAATCCAAGGATATTCTGACATTTCATCACTTGTTCGTATTCCCTGATTCACAATTTTCTCATGCACTACCATTTAACAATTAACATTCTATATTTATATTCACTTCTCTGGCCACTCTGTTCGCCTATGCTTAATAGTGGAGTAATGTTCCGTTTCAATCATATAAAAGTAGTGCCACAAAGTAAACAAAGAAATTCATGAGTCATCTAGAGTTTGGGTTATTCTGTATAAAGTCTTTTATACATACTTGGAACAAAAGAAAACAAGAAAAAAAATCAATAATATTTTAGATAAACTTTGTTTATATATGACCAACTTGTTAATGTAATTTTACATATTGGTTTACCTAAAAGCTTACATGGATATTAGACAGTTTTATTTTAATGTGGAAATAATAATAATATTTGAATGTGGAAACATGTTACTTTTAGTTTAATGAAAGGTTTATTTCATTTTTCTTTCATACTTTTTTCTCTCATAACTATTATTATTTTCTTTTATCTATATAGGACCTTTATATACTTGTTTTAAGGAAAAAAAAAGGGTTGGTTATTTATAATTTTCCGTTTAAGCGTAACAATAACATGAATATTAGTGCTTCTTTAATATAGTATTGTTTCAGTTCATCTACTTTCATTGAGAAGAAAATGTACTATAGGAATCGAAATATCTATTAGTCAGATTGTCTAAATATTAAAGGCTATTTATGAAAATTAAAAATATCATTGTGCGTGTTTTTATTCCTCCTGCTTTTAGTTTGAAAAGAGTCAATTACTTCGTATCGAATAATAATGTATGTAGTTGTGCTAGAGTGGATTAAAAATATGTTTTAACTTTAATTGAAACTGGATTAAGTTTTCTTTTATATATGTCATTTTAGCAAAAACGAAGAAATGTATCTCCTAGGGTAATTTCTTTTTAAGTGGGTAGATGATTGTAACATTTAATGATTAAGGTAATTGCACTTATAAGATGTTACAAACCAAGCAAGCATATAATAGATTGTAAAATTCAGATTTCAAGCACTGATGACAAAATAATAAGTTTGTTTGAGGTCCTTATTTGATATTTATTGTATAAATAACGATAACTAAATGTGATATTTTTTTCATATAATGTAAACTCCTCGAATCCCTGGTTGCCAGGCTGTATACTACTGAGTAACTTCATAGGCTTTTGTTTTACGTGCCTATCTTATTGAAGATAGTGGTGACTTATAAATATATATATATATATATA
>Ga0214544_1006925_pt1 | contig 20433 bp, 14 predicted proteins | sample CNSS3metaG_FD_160074 | JGI IMG/M metagenome (GOLD analysis project Ga0214544, IMG submission 160074) | Root nodule microbial communities from cowpea collected in UCLA plant growth center, Los Angeles, California, USA - CNSS3 | ecosystem: Host-associated > Plants > Roots > Nodule | place: USA... | reverse complement strand
GCAATTGATTACTACACCAAATGGGTAGAGGCGGCCTCTTATGCCAGTGTGACTAGAAAAGTAGTGACGAATTTCATAAGAAGAGAGTTGATTTGCAGATATGGTTTGCCTAACAAGATCATCACTGATAATGCTACCAACCTAAATAATCAAATGATGGCGGAATTGTGTACATAATTTAAGATTCAACACCATAATTCTTCTCCTTACCGTCCGAAGATGAATGGGGCAGTTGAGGCTGCTAATAAAAATATAAAGAAGATTATACAAAAGATGGTGGTCACGTATAAGGATTGGCAAGAGATGCTTCCTTTTGCTTTGCATGGATATCGCACGTCAGTATGTACTTCGACCGGGGCAACACCCTTCTCTCTAGTATATGGAATGGAGGCAGTACTCCCTTTTGAAGTAGAGATCCCATCCTTGCGAGTGTTGATGGAAACCCAATTAGAAGAAGCAGAATGGGTTCAGGCCAGACTTGACCAGCTTAACCTCATTGAGGAAAAAAGGTTAACTGCAGTGTGTCATGGACAATTATACCAAAGAAGAATGAAGAAAGCGTTTGACAAAAAGGTGCGTCCTAGAGAGTTCTATGAAGGCGATCTAGTTCTGAAAAAAATCTTACCTATACAAAGGGACCATAGAGGCAAATGGACTCCAAATTATGAAGGCCCGTATGTGGTGAAGAAAGCATTCTCTGGTGGGGCACTAATTCTCACAAGGATGGACGGGGAGGAGTTACCATTGCCAGTCAATTCTGATGCGGTTAAAAAATTCTATGCATGATGATTCCATAACAAGGGATGCAACTAAGGATATCGACTTTATTTTCAAGTTTTTGTATTTTGTTTTATTTGATAAAAAATATATATCATTTCATAAATGTGTTGAAAAGGTGTCACATTGAGCTGATAATTAAAAATAATAAAATATTGGTAGAAAGGGTACATTCATGATGAATTCACAAAATGCCAAGAAAAAGGAAAAGAAAAGGAAAGGAAGGAAAATAAGAGTTTTATGCATGCATTCATGCACCCTCATCACATCATACCATCAAGACTTTAAGAGCCCATACGGGCAGGTTTTCACATGGCATTCACGTTGTGTTGTTTATGCTTAAATCAATTTTCAGGTCCTCCTTTAGATGTAGACCCTCTCCTCGGGATTGGTCTAATCTTTTTCAAAAAGAAATTATTATATTGGTGAAAAGTTTGTTTGTTTTTGGATCGAGGCCCTCTACGTGGTAATGGTCGCCGAATCCTTTAGATGTAGACCCTCTCCTCGGGATTGGTCTAATCTTTTCAAAAAGAAATTATATTGGCAAAAAGTTTATTTGCTTTTGGAATCGAGGCCCTCTACATGGTAATGGTCGCCGAATCCTTTAGATGTAGACCCTCTCCTCGGGATTGGTCTAATCTTTTCAAAAAGAAATCATATTTGCAAAGAGTATATGTTTTTGGATCGAGACCCTCTACATGGTAATGGTCGCCGAATCCTTTAGATGTAGACCCTCTCCTCGGGATTGGTCTAATCTTTTCAAAAAGAAATCATATTGGCAAAAAGTATATGTTTTGGTATCGGGCCCTCTACATGGTAATGGTCGCCAAATCCTTTAGATGTAGACCCTCTCCTCGGAATTGGTCTAATCTTTCTCAAAAGGTTTTAGTTTACAAAAAATTTTTAGTTTCTGGATCAAGGCCCTCTACGTGGTAATGGTCATTGAATCCTTTGGAAGTGTGGTTGTCGGTTTGTGACCTTTGATTTCATGTTTCGCCTCTGTTTCTTTTGAAACCGGACGAAATTAGTGTCTTTATCTTTACTTATATTTCTTTGAGAATATGAAAATGTAAAATTCTCATATTATCAAGCAAAATCTAAGTAAAGAAGGGCAGCTGTCAACACCCAATTTCGTCCGGCTAAATAAATAATAGAATAAATAATAATAATTTGTTTTTTCAAAAAAAGGTATAAAAAAATAAAATAAATAAATAAATAAGTTTTCTCTTTGGTTTTTTGCTTTGTCTAAATAATAATAATAACAGGATAATAATAATAATAATAATAATAATAAATAAATAAATAAAAAGAAAAAAACTTTGTTTTAATCTTGTATGTATTTTCTTTTGAGGCTTTGTTTCTATTTTAGCCCAAAATACTCTATACACCCACACCGTTTTTCTTGCAACTAATGGTAGCCCAAAATTTAGTTTTCGCACCCCCATTCTATGCTTTGTCGTTTCTGCTCCAGATTAAGAAGTTAGTCTAATAATTAGAAACAGAATATGCTCTAATATTTAGAATTATTTACTCTGATTTTGTGCTCTGATTTTATGACACCTTTTTTTTCCCAGATAGAGAAAGTAGTAATATAATTCAAAACAAAATCTCTTTTACTAATTAAAATTAATTTTGCTGATCACGTTTGATTTTGTGCTCTGTTTTTTATATGATTTGATTCTCATTTTGTAATAATTTTAAGACCAGTTCTTGCCTTTTAAAACTCGTTGTAATTAAAGCAGACCTTTATTACGAGATTATATTAGATTTATAATGTTGTGTATATAAACTCATCAGAAAAAGAAGAAGAGGGGAATTATTTTTTCTCTCAAAAATTTCTAGAGCCCTCTCTCACTCTAAGCACACATTCTCTTTTAACCCTCACACATACAAAAACCCACTCACTATCAATCGCCACCCCCACATGCTTCTTAGTGTTCCAACGCAACTATTGTAAGTCTGACCTCCCGTCCAGGTTCGCAAAATTAATTTTTTTATTGTGTCATGCAATATTTCTCGAGATGTGTTTTTTATCTTGGTTGAATTTGATGTTTTCAGTATTTCTTTTGATATAAAAAAAACATTACTGTCATGCTTTTTGGGGTTCATTAGTTTTATAATTAAGGTTTTGTTGATTGCTTTGGGTTGTGAACATTGTTGCATGAATAAGTGAGAGATATCATGTTTTGACATTGTATGAATATGTTGTGCCATATTTTTTCATGTTAAGGGTTGTAAATTTTTTTCATATTAAAATAATATGTTTAATCCTAAACGTTATTTCCTAATCTTTTATTTATTTATTTTTCTAATGTTTTCATAAATTGTGGATATGAAATAATCAAATTTTGTTGGGTATCAATGTCTTATTGCGAAAGTTTTTTTAAAAGGACGTAATAACAAATAAATCATTTAAATACCCTTTTAACTTTTAAAATGTATAAGTGCTAGTGTGACCGCTCGCGTTGACTTTGTACTTAATACCTTCGCTTTTCTATAAGATTGCTAAAAAAAATACAAAATTTTCAAATATTAAAAAAAGAGTGATGTCAACATCTTCGAACAAATTATTTTCAAAAAGTCTTTTTCATAAAGAACTACGTGACCCTGATTCTCCATTATGAATGGAGATACGTAGGAGCAAGGAGTAATCCTTGTCGGGCCCAAAAAACAAAAAAAATCTTTTTTGTTTCCTTTGTTTTTCTTTGTCATCTTTATTTATTTATTTATTTACTTATTTATTATTGTTAATTTATTAATTTATTAATTTATTTTTTTTATTTCGTTTTATTTATTTATAATTTATTTATTTATTATTTATTTTTTTTTTAAAAAAAAGTATTTAAAGGAGACCACATCAATTTATATTTTAATTAAAGTTACCGTCTTAGGATGGGCGTTGTAAGGTGCTAACACCTTCCCTACGCGTAATTAACTCTCGTACCCCCAATCTCTGTTTTCGTAGACCTTGCTCTTTTTTATGGTTTTCCATAGTTTCCTATAATAACTATGGTGGCGACTCCAAACTCTCTGTTTTTTACAAATTTTATTTTTTGGTTCGTCATCCCGTCGCGATTTCGGTTGTGACAGTGGGAGCAGATGGGAGAAATGCTAAAGGTGGATATGGTGGTAGCAACAGTGCAGTTTAGCTGGTCCTGTTATTTATGGCTCTCAGGAACAGTTTTTAAGACCCTAATGCTTTTGCAATTCCTTGCTCTATGAGCAACTCTTTTGCAAAACAGTTCACTTTTAGATTTATGTTTAGCTCATGGTATTTTGTTTGGTATGCCTTGGTATCTTTTAAGTACTTCCATGGATGACTGCAACAGTGAATCTTTATGTATACAGTTCATCTTATTGCTCTTTTATTTCATAATTATGTGATGTTTTAATTTAGTAGAATTATTCTATTTAAAATGGGATGTCACAATCTTTATATATGAGTTTCTCATATATATAAAGATAATAAGAACTTATTTTTAAGATAAAAAATATCTCAAGAAAGAAATGAATTAACTTAATTATTTATTGAAGTTCTTATTATCGATGGCGGATCTCTTTGGGGGCAGGGAGGGGCTTGCCCCCCCCCCCCCAAATTTTTTTTTTTTTTTTTTTTTTTTTATTTTTTTATTTATATTTATTTTTTTATATATACCTCTCATATTTTTTTTTTTTTTTTTTTTTATATATATATATATATATATATATATATATATATATATATATATATTTGAAATTTATTAAATTTTTTAAAATTTTTAAATTGTAGGTAATATATATTAGAAATTAAAAAATAGATTATTTTTTATTTCTTTTATTTAATCATAACATTTAATGTAAATACATAATAAAATATAAAAATAAATATAATAAAAAATAAAAATATTAAGGTTTAATTTTTCTTTTCGTCCCTATTTTTATTTAAAAATTGATACTAGGATTAAGTTAATTATACCAACAAAGTAAATCATCCATATTAAGAGTCTTAATTTTATTGAAAAGATCATTAATCTGTTTCGAGGAATTTAACAAAATTTATCGTAAATGACCGAATTAAAAAAAAATTGGAGGACCGACTTAACATTTTTAAACGAAAGCATGAATCAAAGGAGTAATTAAACCAAATATTTATTAACATAATTTTTATTTTCCTTTTCATTGTCTTTTTAATTTTTCACAAATTGTAATAATCTCTCGCTCTCATATGTCATCTTTTTGTTTTTAAAGAAAAAAAAGTTAGACATAAACTCATTATATTTCTTATTTATCCTCTTCTTTACCCGTCTCTTGTCTTACTTGATAATGAAAATATTATTTTTTTTATCTCGTGAGCTTTTTGTATATTCATTTTTTTTTATGAATATAGAAAAAAATAATAGTGAATATATTTTTCTTTTAATAATTACGTGTCTTAATTTTTTATTAGATTATGATCAATTATTTTTTAGTATTATTTACAAAAAATGTATATTGATAAAGAACGGTCGTTTAAGAGTGATGAAAAAGAAATTATTGACTAAAACAAGATAGATTCTATGTCTTCACATATTATATTTTGAAGCATTATACTAATGATAAAAGATGTTCAGTTAGAGAAGTCATTTTTTAAAGCATTATACTAATGATCGAATATAATGATCTCAAAATTATATTACTTTGACCTCTCTGACACTTTTGGTCAAGATTCGCCACTGCTTATTATCTTCATGGGGAGTCATGTACTCATCATATATATATATATATATATATCGATTGTTTTTTTCCTTTATTTTTATTTTCTTTACGATGAAAAAGAAATTTGTTGACATTAAAATTTTATGATATTATTTTTTACTTTAGTTTTAACCTTATAAAATATATATAATAAATATTAAAATGTACATACGTGAATATTATCGAGGTTTTACATATGAAACTGCAACATCTCTTTGATATAATAAACATTAATATATATTTTCATTATAATAAAAAGTCATAATTTAAATTTAAATTTTTTAGGTTTAAAATTATTTTAATATTTAAAATAATTTTAAAGTATGTAATCTCTTATAATTTAAAATAATATATAATTATTAATTAATCTTTCAATGTTGAAAATTGGACTTGTATAGGGAAGCCAAAATGTACTCGGTCGAATGGGACATGAGGAAACGATGTTGATAGCGTAGAAGGAAAACAAGATACAGTGGGCCCAAGATATAGTTGGCTCGTTTTGGCATATGGAGGACCTAAGTTGATGGTGGAAGGAGTGACTGGGTGTAGCGAAAGGCCAGGAAGGTAAAATTAATATATAATCATTAATTAATCTTTCAATGTTGAAAATTGGACTTGTATAGGCAAGCCAAAATGTACTCGGTCCAGTGCGACATGAGAAAACGATGTTGATAGCGTAGAAGGAAAACGGGATATAGTCGGCCCAAGATATAGTTGGTTCGTTTTGGGATATGGAGGACCTAAGTTGATGGTGGAAGGAGTGAGTGACTGGGTGTAGCGAAGGGTCAGGAACATTTCGGCCTAGGGAGACCGAGTACATCTTAGACCATAAAGGTTGAGTGCATCTCGATCTAGTAAAGGGCAGACACACCTTGACCTAGTGCGAGGATATACAAGCATGAACGCCGAATCTCAGCGAGACATGGAAATATAATAGTGCATTCAGATCTTGGACAGTTACAATAAGGTATTCATGATGTTTATTAGTATTTATGAAAGATAATAAACCTAGAACCAAAGTTAGGTAGTATAAAATAAGGTTCATGGTCCAAAGGTAAAAGGACTAGTCTTAATTTAATTTTAGTGTACACACTATTTCAAAGTATGCTGACTTGAACATCAGAATACTGGCAGGTAACCCACGGATGAATATCTCGAGGAGGATAGGCAGACGTTGGTTCCATACAAGAATTGGACTCTTAACTATTAATCATGAATAATAATTAAATAAAATTAATGAATTTAAATATATTTATTATACCAGAATAAATGTTAACTACACTAAATTTACCATTTATTTATTTAGAAAATAAATATGTTTTTAAACTACAAACATATTTAAAACTTTAATAATGAAAAAAATAAAAAACCTCTAAAGTTGACAAGATTTAGCGTAAAAGTATGACTACGAATATTTCTTTTATTTTTTAAGTGTTAAAATATTCATTTAAAAGTTCACGCGGCAAATTTTTCGGCAATTGTTTGTCGTCATTATGGTGTTGTCAGTCAGAACTTTGACCCAACGAGAAAAATGGCTGTGATTTGCTCCAAAGCATTTCTCTAAGGCTTTATTTTCGTGCTTCGCAAACAAAGAACTCTCAACTCTTCAATGTCTCTGTCAGATGGCGATGACGAGATGGAAATGGACTTTCTTCGTGATCGGTACCAGGAAATGGGCAGCAGAAACTTTGAAGTGTTTTTGAGTTTCAGAGGGGAAGACACACGTGCTTCTTTCACTTCGCATCTCTACACGGCTCTTCAGAATGCAGGAATCGTTGTTTTCAAGGATGACGAGTCACTTCCACGGGGAAAGCAAATTTCACCCTCTCTACGGTTAGCGATCGAAGAGTCTCGAATATCTGTTGTTGTTTTCTCGAAAAATTATGCAGAGTCGTGGTGGTGTTTGAAAGAGTTAGAGAAAATAATGGAGTGTCACAGAATCATAGGGCAAGTGGTGATACCAGTGTTCTATGACGTTGATCCATCTAAAGTCCGTCATTAAACAGGAGACTTTGGGAAAGCATTTCAACGCCTTTTGAGCAAGATTTCGGCAGAGGAAGAAGAAAAGGTGCTGGATTGGAAGCAGCGTTGGAGGACGACACTTGGTGAGACTGGTGGTTTCTCAACGACTGAAATCCTATGTGCCAGGCAACGAAGCGCTCTCTGCTTCCTTTGATTTTTACAGCGCATTGTCTCTAAGAATAACATTTTTTAAATTCACAACATGAATGTAAGTTTGAAAGGGTAAACAAGCCCCTGAAGCGTTGGAAAGAGGCACTTTCTGTGGTTGTTCAGAGCTCAGGAGTTGTAGACTTAGATCCAAGGTAATAGAAACGCTTCATACTTTATGAATATTCTTACTTAATTAATAGTGACATTTGATTGGACATTTGATTGGACAAAAGTCACTACTAAAACATCTCATATTACATGCGAATTTTCTTATAAATTTGTTAAAAAAATTTGCAAGAAAAGACTTTTTCCTGTTATTTTTTCTAAGAATTTTAATTGACAGATAATTCCTTCGTGGGTAATTATTTCCTACAAAATTATAGAATTCGCAAGTATTTTCTACAAAATTTGTTGCGAAAAGTGTTTTATACAAAATATTTTGCAAAAGAATTGGCAGGAATTTCCTACAAATTTTTTTTTCATAACAAAATTTATAAGTATTTCCTACAAAAAAAAAATCAAAACAAAATTGGTAGGAAATATGAGTTTTTGTAGTAGTGAGTACTCTACTCTTCTCTAGGATCTCTAAGGTGGACTTAAAGTTAAATCTATATGATAAGATGAATGACTATTTTAGAAATTTAGAGAGAAGGCAGAGGAAAATGATTTTAGGAAGATAATGGTTTATATGAAATTAAAGTTGAATAATTAACTTACATAATCTTTATGTTGAATATTGAGAAAAACTATATAGGTTTAATTTCTCTTGTGTCTAAAATACACATAAGGTGAATGTATTTATAATAAAGAGTGATATAATATGACAATCAAACATAAATATGATAAATAGAAGATATTGTAATAAACAATATTAACCATATCTACAATATCAAACGATGTCTATTTTTCCTAATAAACAATAGACGTAATATATCTAACAACTTTAATAAAATATTCGTACTTCATCTCATTTAAACCATTTCTACGCAAACAATTTAACTCAGTCCTTACATTTTCTCTCAGTTTATGAACCATTTTCATGATTTAGAAATTAAACCTATCTAAAATAGCAAGTTCTAATCAATTTGAACAAATAGTGAAAAGAAGGTTAGAAAGAGTGTCAAAGAGATTCTCTTACCACTCCTCTCCGAGAGATAATTGAAACACTTTGTGGTTTCATGTTTTACTTAACATTGCCTCTTGCACTAACATTTAGTAAATTCTTAATGTGTATAGAAGTATCAAAATGCTGAAGTCTTACAACCGCATAGAGAGCCTTGTGAAACATTGGAGAATGGCACTTTATAAGGCTGTTGGCATCTCGACATTGGTAGTCCAGCATTACAGGTAATGAAACCCCTACTTTCTCCCGTTTTTACTAAACATTGTCTCTAAAACTAACAGAAATTCATAATATGTATGAAGAGGAATAACGGATGATGAGATCAAGTACCACATGAAGCATGCTAGGGACGCACTTCGTGAGGCTGCTGCCATCTCCGGGATTGTAATCCTCAATTCTAGGTGATGAAACACTTCTACTTTCTCTAATTATTTTTTCAGTGAAATACTATTACTGTATAGTTCAAAGTTTTATGTATCACAATATCATAAATGCACAAGTTTTAAATTTTGATAACCTTTTAAATCAGCCTTTTCACTGCAGTTCTTTTCCTCGTTAATTTTACCATTCAGAGGTCATGTATAAAGAATCTTGTAGAAAGATAACTATTCAAAAGATGAAACCAGAGGAAATATAAATGACAATGTAATAATAATTATGGTAAATGAGTGCTGATAGAAAATATAAACTTGAAAATTCATATGAAATAATATTTATAATTAATTAGAAATTAATACTAATGGTTTGATGATATAATAGTTCTTGTTTACTTAGCTGTATTTTCAAGAAATCAAACAAACATTGGTTAAAGTACCAAGAACATGATCATGCTTGTTTCATGTTCATAAATGGATTTGTTTTTATAAAACAAAAAAATAGGGATAAAAATGTTTCAAGAGAAGTAATTTCTACGAACTATTCAAAAAATAATCCGTTTCACTTTAGTTTTCGATTACTTACATTCTCAGTTGTGTCGCTCTAGATTTTTCCCCACTAAATTTCTTGTCCCATTCTAAAGGATAGTTATCGACACATGCTACAAAATAGTTCTTAAAAATCAAAATAGTGCATTAGATGAAAGAAACAACACACATTTGTACAAGTATAACTTCTTACTCAAATTTTCCTTTTATTTTGATGCATATAGCATGGCTTTTTGTTGTAGGAATGAAAGCGAAGCTGTGAAAAATATTGTTAAAAATGTTACAAGTTTGTTGGACAAGACAGAGTTGTTTGTTGCCAGTAAACTAGTCGGAGTAGAATCTCGAGTGCAAGAAATGGTTCAATTGCTAGAACAAAAACAATCAAACGATGTTCTACTACTTGGGGTATGGGGGATGGGAGGCATTGGTAAAACAACTATTGGAAAAGCAATTTACAATAAGATTGGCCGTAATTTTGAGGGAAGGAGTTTCCTAGCGGATATTAGGGAGGTTTGGCGGCAAGAAGCTGGCCACGTTTGTTTACAAGAACAACTTCTATTCGATATCCACAAAGAAAACAATACAAGGATACATAACATTGAAACAGGAAAAATTATATTAAGAGAAAGACTTTGCCATAAAAGGATACTTCTTATACTTGATGATGTAAATAAATTACAACAATTACATGCTTTGTGTGGAGATCGTGAATGGTTTGGTTCGGGGAGTAGAATAATCATCACAACCAAAGACATACATTTACTTAGAGGGAAAGGAGTCGACCAAGTTTTTGCAATGACAGGAATGAATGTAGATGAATCTATTGAGCTTTTTAGTTGGCATGCATTCAAGCAAGCAAGTCCCAAAGAAGGTTTTATTGAACTTTCAAGAAACATAGTTGCTTATTCTGTGGGATTGCCACTTGCTCTTGAAGTCCTTGGGTCTTATTTATTTGATATGGAGGTAACAGAGTGGAAGAGCGTATTGGAAAAGCTTAGGAAAATTCCTAATGATGAAGTACATGAGAAGTTAAAAATAAGCTATGATGGTTTAAGTGATGATACTGAGAAAGGAATATTCCTTGATATAGCATGTTTCTTTATAGGAAAGGATCGAAATGATGTTATAAATATATTGAATGGTTGTGGACTTTTTGCAGAAAATGGGATACGTATCTTGGTAGAGCGAAGTCTTGTAACCGTGGATGATAAGAACCAACTTGGAATGCATGATTTGGTACGAGACATGGGAAGGGAAATTATTCGTTCAAAATCACCAATGGAGCTTGAGGAGCGTAGCAGGTTATGGTTTCACGAGGATGTGCTTGATTGTGTTATCAAAAGAAAGTGTAAGACCTTCATTTATTATTCTAGTATTTGAAATATATAAAGCTAATGGAAGCATTGCACACATTTATGAGTTGGTTATTAACATTCATTTGTTCGATTCATTGTCACAAGAATTTTAAAAATTAGTTTGGTTGTGAATTGTTTGTTTCTTTCTATGTCCCAGAAAAAAGGATTTTTTTTTTTATCAGGGTTTTAACTGCTATGTATCTTTAGCTATGCATATTTTACCGTTCCTTTTTTCTATTATAGGGAACAAAATTTATCGAGGGATTGACTTTGAAGTTACCAAGAAGTAATACAAAATCTCTAAGCACTAAAGCCTTTATGAACATGAAGAAACTTAGGTTGCTGCAACTTTCTGGTGTAGAACTTGTTGGAGATTTTGAATATCTTTCCAAAGACCTTAGATGGATTTGTTGGCATGGATTTCCTTTTGCCTTCATACCAACAAGCTTTTATCAAGGAAGTCTAGTTTCTATTGAGTTAGAAAACAGTAAGATTACCATGGTGTGGAAAGGAACTCAGGTATTAATTTAGTTTTTTGAATTTCATGCGTTGTTTTTGATTTATTTAAATCATATAAGGGCATTACAATAAAACATTAACATCCCAACTAGGTTGGCATCTTAAAGTCTCATCACCACATGAAAATTCAATAAAAGAAAGTGTTTTGGTATATGTAATAGTTTCATATCGCTTAGGAGTTGAGGACAGGATAATTTAAATACACCTTTCTCCTTTCCTTCATGCCTCCAAAGCGTTTTTTAAGAATAAAACTGATAGAAACGAAAATGAAACTGATAGAAACGAAAATGAAGTTCCTAAGATAAACTTCATTCTCCTTAGTCCTCGACTTGAGGCCTTGTTTCAGTACGCCCAATAGTTACACGACCCTTAGAGTCATTGCCTAGAGTAAATTTAAATACATCTTCGTTCTCCAACCCTTGTAGGTGCCTTTTAGGGGCAAAACCGTGATAGGAGTTCCAAACTTCAAAGCAGACAATATCTTGGATGTGGTTATTGTCACTAACACGAGAAGGTAAAGCATCAAAGCATAGAAAATCAAATCTATTAACAAGACCAATGTTAGCAAAACCATGGCACATCCATTACCCACTAAAGATATGAGAGACTTTAGAATCCATAACTTTGAGGATGTTAAGAGCATTTTTCAGCCTCCACAAAACAATACCAAAATTATGGAAAGCATGGCAAATCAAAGAGCAGTCACACTCAAGCTGGACATGTTCGTAATTGTTAGCTTTAGAAATCTCTATTGCAACAATGATGACCATCAACTCAGCATAAATTGAAGACTTGATGCCCAAATAGATAGTACATTCTCCAACAAATTATCCTCTACTGCACCTGAAGAAACCACTACTTGTAGCATGAATGGGATAGCCTTTAACACCTGTGTCAACATTAAACTTTAACCAGCTAACATCAGGCATAAACCAATGTTCCTGTTTAGGTCTAGTAGCTTTGTAATTTCTACTCTAAACATTGAAAAACTTAAAATTGCAAATATCAGTTATATCATTTTGTATATATTTAGAAGATCTTTTACTTGCCATCTGAATATTCCATTGAACCAAATGAAGTGTTGATTGAAAGAGGATTGGTTTTTTAAATCTCATGATTTCTAGTTTTCCAAATGATCCAAATAATAAAGGTGATAGTAGCAAACCTAATGTCACAAGTGATACGACTAACTCTTTCATATGAAAAGGACAAAATATCATTAATAGAGTGCACGAGAAATTAGGAAGAACATAATTTAACTAGGCCCAAAGATTCTTAGCAAAAACACAATAAAAAAAAAAAAGATGAATCAGATTGTATTCGTTAAGATTGCATCAACTACAACTGCAACATAAGCTAATGCCTCTTGTCTAAAATGTTTATCAGACGGTGAACAATTATGCCACAACTTCCAATGAACTAAAGATTTAGCTGGTGGAATGATATTAGACCAAATAATCTTCCTCTAACAATGTGAAACAAAATTGGTATGAATAAAGGGATGAGTCTTCATATTAAGGAAATCAAACTCATCCATTATCCAAACAGGTTCGTCAATCGTATCAGTAATAATAAAATTGATGTTTTAAATATCTTCAATATTATTTAAAAGACTTGGGATGTACCAACTAATACCATTCAAGGCATCACAAACCCTAAACCTGAGCTTATACCTGGGGGGTTTTAGGAATGCCAAGACGCTGAAAGATAGAAATATCAAAAAGACAAGAATCATTCCAAAAATTAACATATTGACCATTACCAATGATCCGATTAGGATTTTCAATAACAACATCATGCCAATCATTAGTGTCGGGCCAAATAGATGAAGTTTTATGAAGAGCAATTCTTTTATTATACTTATTTAGAAAACGTGCTCTCATAACTCGAGACCAATTTAAATTACCATAAGTAAAGCTCCAAACCAACTTAAGCATGTCTAGATTGTTTTCTTATCCAAGATTGATCACACCCAACACTCCATCATGCTTATGAGAACGGACAGTCACAATATAAGCTTTCAAGATATCTTTGGTTCAAATGTAAGTACAAATCCATCCCTCCACCCCTTTTAGAACAAATTAATAGGTAATCCATAAACCTAAAAGCTGTAAATCCCAGTGATACGAGAATTAGCTAATTGGATCCTACCCATCATACTAACAACTTACCTTTCCAAGAACTCAATTTATTTTTAATATTATCAATAATAGCTCTAAGAAATTTGGATTTATGCACACTTTTAAAAAAGGGAACACCCAAATAAGTGTTTAAACCCAAGATATCTTTAATAACTCTAGAAGGGGTTAAGAGAGTTATTTGTATAAAAAGGACTTCTACCACTATTGAACCATTGACCTGAATAGCTGCATAATACTACCAAGACTTCTCTTATTAGCGCTGCAAAAGACAAAAACATCATCTACATAGAGAGTATGAATACAGAGTATGAGAGGGAAACAAAGTACCTTTAAAATTCACCATAGGGAGGATGTGCTTCATATTAACCAAAAGTGCAACATTCTGCTTATAGATTCCTTTCACATCAGCTTCTCTCTTATAAAATGAGAATCGGTCTCTAGGTGGTTGTCTTTCATGAAAAGTAGGATTGAAAGCAATATGGAGGGTTACCTGATTATCACAATGCAACTTGATCTTATCAATTTCTTAAAATTTCGATTGTTAAAAGGAGTTGTTTAATTCACACAAGTTCAAATGTGGCTAGAGCCATAGATCTATATTTAGCTTCTGCACTAGATTGGCTAACAACATTTTTTCTTGCCCTTTTAAGAGACAATATTCCCTCTAATGAACAGACAATATCTTGTTGTGGATCTTTTGTCAATAGGACAACCAAGCCAATCTGAATTACAATACCTCAGGGGATCATGAAATAAGTGATCATTTAGAATTTTGGTATATATAATGAGTTTATCCAATATAAATCAGCCTGTGATTGGTTATAGTGTAAACAATCGTAATCTGTTGTTTGCTAGACAACTTACGAAGAATCAAATAGACGATCAAAGTCTAAACTACAGGTGAACAAGAGGCAATAGAAGTCGTATGACTTCTCTGATGATCGAGTCTTTGATGACTGAGGTCGTAGCATTAGAAGATTGAAGCATCGTACAACTCTAATAGCATATTGAAGGAATAGTCTCACATACTTCAAAGAAAATCCTGACACATACAACCTATTTTCTGAACGATGTATGCTTATTTCAATGCAGTCAACTTAGCTACTTAGATAAAGCGTTTCTTTTTACTCATAAAAGGATTATGATAGCCATGTCAACCAAAAGTCACCAGGATAGCCATGTCTATACAAAAGGGAAAGCTAAACCAAAATATAATAGCCCAACAAAAATGGCATCATGAGTATATATGTCACATCCCACTTCACTGTTTATGACATTTTTAATTGCTTTCATTTTTTTTTCATCTAATTTATTTCCATTGTATTTCTTTTTTTTTGTAGCTGATGGAGAAGTTGAAAATTCTTAATCTTAGCCATTCTTATTATTTAACAAAAACTCCAGACTTTCTAAATTTGCCTAATCTTGAAAAGCTTGTACTCATGGATTGTCCAAGGCTGTCTGAAGTTTCATATACCATTGGTCATCTCACTAAAGTTCTACTAATAAACTTTCAAGATTGTATTAGCCTGCGTAACCTTCCAAGAAGTATCTATAAGTTGAAATCTCTTAAAACACTCATTCTTTCGGGTTGTCTAAAGATTGATAAGTTGGAAGAGGACATAGAACAGATGGAGTCTTTGACAACCCTTGTTGCTGACAATACTGGAATAACAAGGGTGCCCTTTTCGATAGTTAGATCAAAAAGTATTGGATATATTTCATTGTGTGGTTATGAAGGATTCTCACGCAATGTGTTTCCCTCTATCATTTGGTCTTGGATGTCACCGGTAAATAGTCTCTCTTCTCGTGTTCAGACATTGGTGGACATGTCTTCTCTTGTTTCTTTAGATGTACAAAATAGCAGTTCCAATCAGCTATCTTATATATCTGAGGAGCTTCCAAAGCTTCAGAGTCTTTGGATAGAGTGTGGCTCAGATCTTCAACTTTCTCGAGATACAACGAGTATTTTGGATGCTTTAAATGCGACAAATTCTGTAGAATCTGAGTCATCTGGAACAGTATCACAGATGCTGAATATATTTACATTAATTGAATGCAACTCAAGATCAAAATTGTTTGAGAAGACACTTTTAATTCTAATGGGAACGAGCACTACAAAAAATTATAATTTTTATGGAGGTTTATTAACGAGGGTTATGATAACCTCTTCTAACAAATACACTAACGGAGGTTTTCCAAACCTCTGATAACTAGCTGAAGTTTTTCTAATTAACCTTCATAAAGTTCATATCCCTGTTATATTTTCAGAAATCCTCTTTTTATTCGTGGAGAGCCTAACATTTTCCCTCTTCTCTCTTGTTTTTATCCAGTGCCCTAAAAATCCTTTTGAAATCTTTATCTCTTAAAAAAAATTCGTTTTCTCTGAATGAACCACTCCTCCCGATTTCTCTCCATTTCATTTTTCTTTTCTGCTATGTGAATCCCAACTTACAATCACTCTCTTCGAATCTCGTTCTCCCGACCGCATATTCCAATTGATAATGTTTTTTTTGTTCTCTTTGGCTTTTGAAATTTTCTTTTCACTCTCTCGTTAGACGTTTGTATCTAAGAATAGTTTTGCTTTCAGGTGTTGCATTTTTTCAAATTTGCGGTGCATTGTTCAGTACCTCTCGCACCCACTATTGAGGCCAGTCGCATTCGAACTCTGGCAACCGCTATCAGTGTCGCACAAGGCGACAAGTCTCTGGTTCTAGTTTCCCTGCCGCCAAGTTTGTCGTAGAATTGGAGAGACTCTGATGGCATGCCAAAGAATTCAGTTTTTAGTACCAATGGATAAGCGATGCCAACGGTAGAGCAGTTGTCGGCAAGGTGAAATGCGAAACACGAGAAATTTCCAGAGGAGGTCGACGAGTTCGTGTTAGGGCACAATTCTATGAAGTATGAGCTTATTGATTAACCTGATTTAGGTATTAAAATATTTTTTAATTTTGACTTGAATAATTGACTGGCTCATTGATTTGTTTTGATTTTGGATGGAATTAAAGTATAATTTAAATTTTGGAATGTATTTCGGTTTTGGTTAGCTCATTGATTTGAATTAAACTGTGTAGTTCCTATTGGGTGTACAGTGTTCAAAACTCCATTTCGATATTAGGTTTGGTGGTTCTGATTCTGCTTGTAATTGTTACTGCCGTGAGAGGCACTCATGTGAACCTGACTTAGTTTGTGTTCTTAAAGATTTTGGTTTTGTCTATAACAAAGTTGTCGGGCGCAACAGTTTCTAGTTTTGTTTAGTTACTCATAAGTTGGGAATTGTGTCATATTTTAAATTTTATGATGGAATGATTGGAAAAAAAAAAAGATGATGAGGTTTGTTTCTCTATTTGCAGACATTCAAGCATATAATGAAAGAGCTCCAGTGGGCTATAATTATTGATTCAACTTTTCAATATAGTGGACATATATCAGTGTTAGTAAGGTATGATTTTGGGATTTTTTCTTTACTTGATTGTTTTTATTTGATTTTACATATACACAATTCAACTTTTCAAGTCAAGTGCACGAAACAAAGATTAAATTGAGGACCCCCTCCATAGCCTAAGCCAATACTATTTGAAAATTTTCACAAAAAATCTAGAAAACTTCGATACTTTATCGAATTGAAGATAGAAAAACATATTATTGATTCCCAACTGAAAAGACACAGAAAAATAGATAGATAAAAAAGCAAATTAATCACAAAGAAAATGGAAAAGTAAAATTAAAGATTGCAAACATGTTATTTTCTAAAAGAAGTTGCTTTGCTTCTTCCTTCTATATAGGTACTGTATGTATATCAGAAAGTGAAGAAGATATGTTAAGAGTGATTTAATAAACCAATAAATGAATTGATATTATCAAATAATTAACAATGAGAAAGGTATTCAATCAATTGATTTTGATACACAGGTTTGGCATCAACCAAAATTCACCGAAGAAGTTTTTTTCTCTCTTTACAATGCAATGAAAGTATTATATATTTATGCATTTACTGTTATTATTATTTAAAAAGATAGACTATCAACTTTTTTTTAGTACTCTTGATTTGTCACTCAATCATTTACTTGTTTTATTTTAATAATATTTTAAATTATAACACAATTTATACTAAAAGATAAAATAAAAAGTAGTATTTACTGTTGTTATTATTTAAAAAGATAGAGTATCAACTTTTTTTTAGTATTCTTGACTTGTCACTCAATCACTTACTTGTTTTATTTCAATAATATTTTAAATTATGACACAATTTATGGTAAAAGAAAAATAAAAAGTAGCATTTACTGTTATTATTGTTTAAAAATACAGAGTATCAACTTTTTTCAGTACTCTTGATTTGTCACTCAATCATGTACTTGCTTTATTTGAATAGTATTTTAAATTATAACATAATTTATAGTAAAAGCTAAAAATAGAAAGTAGCATAAAATACAAAAACATCTAATAAAACTAAGTATTATATCTTTTATTCCAATATGTTTTTATTATTATATGTAATTAATTTAATTTTACAACAGGCTTCTGTATGCTTGCTACCTGTAAACCAATTGAAAATGTTGTCTTATTAGAAACTCAAAATCTAAAGATAAAAGTTTCTCTTTATTGAAATTCAGGTGCTTTCTCTAGGTCAGTTGTTACTTGTTAACAACAACACAGGTGCAAAAGAAACAATTGTGTCAAATGCACTGATTAGTCTCATTGATCTCATTGATTAGTTTAAGAGAGTTGATAGAAAATGGATATAAATGGTAGTTTCCTAAACTAAAATAAGTTGGTAATATGCATATAATACCAGTTTGTATATGCATTATTTACCCCTGTGTTCACTTATGTTTGCTGCATTCTTTGTTAAACAGTAAATAATTAACTTATTTCTGAATATGGTTTCGTTTTTGTTATTGTAGATGTGGTTAGTGCAATGCTCATTTGTGCCACTGGTGAAAAACTCCAGGTGGCATACAATTCAAGCTTACAATTACTTGGCCTTTGTGATTTGTCAGAGAATTCAGGTCGTTAGCATTTGCTTCCAGTATGATCTTCTGTTCAAATTTCATATGATTATGGTTGTTTGTGCTTCTCCCATTTTTATATGTTATTTTTAAGTGATGTATAAAACTGGTGTATAAGATAAAGATATATTGTACAATCAAAGAGAGAAATTTTATTATGTGCATGTTGCATTATAAGAAAATTGTAACATGGTACTTGATGAAGATTACTGCTAGTATTAACCATTAGATATGCAAGGGGTGTCCTTTTTGACTCTTTGCTTGCTTTTCTTCCCTCTTTTGGGATAGTGTGTTAAATGTGAAAAGAAAACATAGGAAATGAAACACCTTGTCAATCATCACATGTTAATGGGGTTTTTGTGAACCAGGAAGGTATATGTTGTCTCCTGAGTTAGATTAGATAATTGATGAATTTCATGGATATAAGAAAATAATCATTCTTACATAGTGTCCAATACAGTAAGGAGGAGCACAATGGCTATTCCAATCATCCTATTCACATGTTAAATTTATCTACTGGTATAATTCCAATTAGGAATGTAATCATCATCAATATTATTATTTAAAATGTTCTTAAGTCGATTTATCATTAGTAAGTTTGATAATCCATACAATCTTAAGAACTATGTGGATCTCTTGTGTCATTTTTTGAAGCTTTTTTTATAACCTCAGAGTCATGCTATGTTTTCAGGCTTTAACTCCCTATATGCACTCTCTAGTTGGGGACTCTTCAAATAAATATATTGGAAAGCTAATGCAACCTATTATGGGTGATCACAATCAAGGAAATTTTTTCATCAATCTTTGGAGAAATAGTTTTAAGAAGCCTTTCACTTACACTTGAATTTTATGTAATTTTCTAACAGGTGATGGGTAAAGAAGGTGCTGAAATTCCATCATCCACCCCAATGTTTGATAATGTCAACTTCGGCTCTGAAGCATTTGCTTAATAAATGGGCTCAAGGTCTGAATGTATGAATTTTTTTACCTATTTTTTTTATCTAATAGTTTTAAAACATTGCTCGAAAACTCCTTTCTTCAACAGGCCTATACCACTGAACTTCTTCGTGAAGAACACCAAGCTTTTGGACTCTCAATAGTAAGCATCACTAGCTCTTTTACATTGTTACTCTGAGACAAGCTCCAACTTCTCACTACCATCACGAGTTGATCACAGTGGCTACCAATTATGGACATGGTGCATCTAGGAGAAGAAGAACTAGAGTTCACAAACCAAGGTACCCCATATTTGTTTTGAAGATTTACAAAGTGTATTCATACGCCTTTATAGCTAAGGCTTCTTGTTGACGTAATGGATTAATGTTATGATGATAATAAACATTTGTTAAAATGATTACCATGGTATCTACACAACTCGTGGACAAGTTGTTTGAGAATCTTATCATTATATCTATTTGAAATTCTAAATTCTTGCTACCTTGAATCATTCTTGTTTTTATTTTCTTCTAATATCTTGACTTTTTTGCCTAGTTATGCTATATTGACTTCTGTAGAAAATTGACATAAAATAAAAAATGGTTTATTTATTGTGAAACAGGTTATTATTGATGGAGTAAGAATCTTTAGTGTGTGCCTTGGAAGAGATTTTGTTTCTAGTGGATTTCTACACTCTTCACTTTATTTATTGCTGGAGAATCTTAGTTCTTCAAATTACAGAGTTAGAAATTCAGCAGATTCTGTCTT
>Ga0214544_1006924_pt1 | contig 20437 bp, 26 predicted proteins | sample CNSS3metaG_FD_160074 | JGI IMG/M metagenome (GOLD analysis project Ga0214544, IMG submission 160074) | Root nodule microbial communities from cowpea collected in UCLA plant growth center, Los Angeles, California, USA - CNSS3 | ecosystem: Host-associated > Plants > Roots > Nodule | place: USA... | reverse complement strand
CAACTAGGTTTCATTAATGTTTGCAAATTTAATAAATGTTTTGGTTCTCATTAAATTTTATTTGGTATTCTAATCTAAAATGTAAACAATTATAATTTATTTCAAAGTATTTGATATCAAAGAAACAGCCATACTCCTAATATTGAATATTTGATAATATTATGTTTCCTTTACCGTAATTTTTATTATTTTATAAAAATTAGTTAAAATTAATATTAAAGTAGTAAGTAAATGGGTACGGGTATGGGTACGAGATTATACCCGTTACCCGGTGGGGATGGGGATGGGACAAAAGTTTGATACCCATTGGGTTTGGGGATGGGGATGAATTTTTTTTACGGAGATGGGTATGGGATAGTGAAACCCGTCCCCGCCCCGCCCCATTGCCATCCCTAGTTCCACTGTTTTAGTCAAGATTTGACATTTTTTTGACAAAAACAAAGACAAAAAAATAATTAAACCTAAATATTTTTACTTTTTATTATATTTATTTTTATATTTTATTATTTATTAACATTAAATATTATGCTTTATAAAAAAATTAAAAAGACACACAATTTAAATTTCTATCAATTTTTGAAATACATTCCTTATAATTTAAAAAATTTTCAAAATTTTAAAACTATATAATTAAAAAAAAATCAAAAGTATATACATAATTAAAAAAAAAATCAAAAATATTTTGGGGGGGCCACGGCCCCTCCCCATTCCTTATATAATCCGCCACTGTTTGAGATGACTTAATTCGTGGTGAAAATTCTTGGGATAGATTGATTCCAAGTGGAAATTCTTGGGATAATTTGATTCCAAGTGAAAATTCTTGAGATGATTTGATTCCAAGTGAAAATTCTTCGGATGGTTTAATTCCAAACAGAAATTCTTGGGATGGTTTGATTCCAAGTGAAAATTCTTGGGATAGTTTGATTCCAAGTGGAAATTCTTGGGATAGTTTGATTCCAAGTGGACATTCTTGGGATGGTTTGATTCCAAGTGGAAATTTTTGGTATAGTTTGATTTCAAATGAAAACTCTCGGGACAATTTGATTTCAAGTGATATTCTTTATGGAGTATGATTGCTGGTATATGCAATGAAGATGTATTTATTTTAATCAGGGTGGAGAATGTTGGGCTGATGAAAATAATAGTGTTGAAAATAACCTAGGGGGTGAGTGTTAGTGACTATAATGGACTCTAAGTCCATGATGTTCCTTACCCCAAGTCAAAGACACTTTGAGCTAGTGTTTTACTTTTCTTATTCTCTTTTAGTGAAGTGTTGTGAGGTGTAGTTAAATTCTTACTCTAGAGTGTGGGTGTACTTGGGGTCAAAGGGTTGAGAGTGTTGTGTGTTGTACAAATTTACACATAGTGATTATTGTTTGTAGTTGTGGGTTTTTCTCTATATTTGGTGTTTCCACATCATATTCTTGTGTTTTTTGTGTTAATCTTATTTCTCTATTAATAAGGTGATTTTTTGGGGTAAAGACGATAATATTCTTAATTGATGATGAGTATATGTTAATTTAGAAAGCATTTAATGCCAATCATGACATACAATCTTGAGTAAAACTTATGATTCTTCTTTTTAAATTGTTAATTCAAAATAGTAAATCCTTCTTACCACACACTATAGTTAGTGTACCAAACTATATGAACCAAAAATATTCTGTGTGTGTTAGCAATTAATAAATCACAATACATCTCCATAATTCTTATTGTTATATTGAGTAGTGGATACTAGAGAGTTTCTCATAATCTCATACCATTACAAGAAAATATTATATTAGCTTTTGAATAATAGTGTCGGAGCTGGTCATAATCTCATACCATCGCAAGAAAATATATATTAGCTTTTGAATAATAGTGTCATCATAAATTTGACATTATTAGATTTGACTAAGCCAACAATAAATTGTTTTAATTAAAATATGGTAATTAATTGGTATCGATTTTTTGCTATTAGAATCGAGATTTAATTGACAATATACATTAATTCTCTTATACTATACAAGTGACTCCACTTGACATTTATATAGATTATTTCATTTGATGTGTGTTGTAAATCATACATCATCTGCAAAAAATATGAAAATTATTAAAATTTTATCATAAGTTAAAATTCTTCGTGCTATAATGAATTTAACAACAAATTTTATCCTCTCAGTGATAAAATATATAGTGCTATTAGAAATCATAAGAAAAAGCAAAATTGATTTAAATCAATTTCAGTGATATAAGAAATCACAAGAGACGTGTTTTTACTTATATGAATCTTATTCATGAAATTTCATATCACAAACATTGGATTTGCTTTTTAAATTTAGTGCATGCATATATCAACAACATAACTCGTAGAAAATTCATCATTGATTGCTAAGTAAAACATTAACCTCTAAAGTGAAAATATACCAGTTTCAAGTTCTACATAACTATGCACAAAAGCTGAAATGAAACCCACAACTGCACACATATGAGAGACCTACAAATCTTATTATCCACTTTGAAGATATATTAAATGTTTTTATATATAAACTCTTTAAAAAAAGCAATTAATATATGGGGAATTTAAGTATATGGGAAGATTATATGTCATTTCAACAGTAAACCAATTAATAAAAAAGAAAATAGTGAGCAGTTAGATTTTTTTTTTTCACAAACTCATAAAGTCATTCCCCATGCATGATTCTTTAAATAAGTTGATGATTTTAAATTTGTTAACCTCATAATGTATTATAAACTTAAGCATTAAAAAAACTTATTTCAATGCTAAGTTTGCTAAAGTGTGTGATTAATTTAATTTTTTCTAAATTCTAATTGATCTCACATATTAATATTTGAAACATTATTAATTATTTTCTTTCAGTATGCAAATTCTTTTATATGATTTTACTTCATTTATTGTGCTAAATTTTCTAAACCATAAGAGAAAGCAACAAGAGAGTTAAGGGAAAAAAAAAAAAATAGACCCACGTTGGACTAACATGTAGAACAGTGGAATAGATTTTATATTACTATTGATAACTACGTAGAATCTTTGATTGATTATTCTGTTAATTTATGACACTAAATCAACATTTGAAAGCACATAATTGAGGATTTTATTCTTTTTTTTTAGTGATAGGATTTGATTCTTATTTGTGTATAAAATTTTGGTCAATAAAAATAATTATTATATATATTCTCTTTCTTGTTTAAAATGACTCCCCATTTCTTTAATGCAAATATTGAGTTATCCTATTATGTTTTCAAGATTCTACAATATCACATCAGAATCAAGCACAAAAGTCTAACTCAATTGTGATATAAAAATGTTTTAATCAACTTATATATAGCATATTCCGTTTATCTATTAGTGTTTGTCCACCTTAAGAATTAGATTATGCCTTACAATATTTTAAAATTGTTCTAAGAACCTAACCTAATTTATTCTTAATTAAATTTGGAACAATATGTGGTAAGCACCTTTTGCAAGTTGAAACTCCATGATGAAGATTTCATTTTATATTTCTGTTTTTTTTTCTTTTGTTAAAAATCTATTAGTAAAGACTTGTGTAAAAAGAGCAATAAGATCAAACAAATGAAAGTTGTTATTCTTTTATAATAATGCTTATTAAATATTAATGACTTTGCTTTGAAGGGTTTCAAAAGTCAATTCTTAAACTACCCACTAAAACCAATAAACTACTCCTTTTATTGCTAGTTAAAGAACAATATAATTCACATTAAAGTTTACTAATTTAATTGTTTTTATAACATTTGTGCTAAAAAATCCTTTTCAAAGTATTGAAACTATTTGTATTATTTTACACATAATTAATTTCCATCTAAATAATTAATTATGGAAAGTAGTTACTAGTAGTGGACTTTTGTTTTCTTCTACCTTCGTAAGAGAGAAAAATAAACAAATGAACATATTTATTATTTATGCTTAAAATAATTATGAATAATTTGCCAAAAGGATAATTTATGCATTATTTGGTTCCACAACAGCAAAATTTTAAGATTATTATACATGTACCACAAGCCAACTTAACGAAATAATAGTAAAACGATCACCATATTTATATGTCAAAACATTCAGGTAACCAGCCTAGGTTAAGCCGGTCTAAGCCTAGCCGGCCTGAACCGATAACATTCAAAAGAATAACTATCAAGGGAAGTAGTCGGTTTAGGCCGAGTACCTTAATACGCCTACCAAAACCCCCCTTATGTTCAATAAGCCCACAGTAATCAAATCTAAGGGCCTGGGTTAGGACCAGACCCACTTACAGCCCAAACTAGAGCCCAAGCCAGAGCCCGGCCCATGGCATAACCAAACATAATTAATACTCTATAAATACATGTGGACCACCCTAGTAATTAAAGGTACGCATTCATTACTCCATTAATCACCTGATTTGACCTTTTGAAAGCTTTGACTCACTTGAGCTTCGGAGTCCCTTTTGCAGGTAATCCCTCCTGGGTCCAAGTCGACATATATCAACCTGAAAGAGGCTAACTGAGAAGATAGCGAACTACATGAATAAGGTGACGTTCGTACCTAACTTATTTTGTTTGTCCTTATGCAGGATCAATACACGTATTACAATTAAGAATGAATACATTTACTCTTTCAATTAATTTGACTGAAATAGCGTCGTTTTTCTCATAAATGCATTTATTTAAATAAAAAAAATGTACGGCATATTAGAAAGAAAACCACCCTATTTCATTGAAAAGTAACCCAACAACTTTTTTTATATACTATAATTGAAGTTATACTGGAAGCGAGGGTGGACAAAGTATTCACAGATTTTATCAATAATTAATTTTTGTTGGAAACTATTTGACTAGTTTTAATAGTATGTTGTTTTTAATCCAAAAATTTGAATCCAAGATTTAAATAAACCAATATCCAAAATTTTAATCCTAAAATTAATTAAACCAGCAGAATAATAACTAGAAGGCAAATCTTAAACCCCTACAGCACTTTTTTCCACAGTTCTTTAAACATGCATATACAGACACATTTAGCAAAGAAAAATAATCGAATACAGTAATTTAAAACTTTATTTACCTTAATAGGATATTCAATTTTTAAAATATTGAAATTAATGGCAAACATTGGTGAAAACCTATAAATAGAACGTTTTAATTTCATATATTATTGATCAGCAATTTAATGAATGTTTTCATCAAGTTATCTTATAATCGTCAATAAATTTCAAGATTCAATGTATTTATTGTGTCATTAAAAATAAATAAATAAAATTAGGTAAACAAATTGTTGGTTGAGTGAAAATGGATTTATGTGGTTAATAATAATAAATTTAGATTCAAATTTTGTAGATATAAATATCATTTTAGAAAATTTTTTATTGAAATTTAATAAAAAAATGTTTAAATTTTTAATTTTTTTATATGATTATTTTTATTATAATTTAATAATAAATTACATACAATCATAGATGACTATAAAAATGGTAAAATTTCATCACTATAACTATGGGTCTGCTTGTGCTTATTACTGAGAATGGGTGTGCTTATGCTTATTTAATGTATGAAAGCGGGTTGAAATGTGATTGAGTTTATTGTTTGCATTCAATGATATTTGATGATTTGCGTGAAAAAATACAAGAAAAAGTTAAAAGATTGTCTTTATCGGGAGGAGGAGAATCTTTAACCATTCAATAATAAGTATAATATTTAGCAATTTAAACAAACAGATAAACACACAAACACACAATTATTCTGTCTGATTTTTGGACTTGATGGGATAAATGAATTATAATATTGATATGTTGAAACACCTAATTGTTTATAATTGATTTTCAAACTCATAAATATAGCGAATTAGAACTATTTTTTCAAAATGAAAGAGTTTTCAAATACCATATAAAAAAAACCTAAGCTATACAAAATACATATACACCAATCACAGGCGCTATCGCGTCTATATGTTTAGGGTTTATGATTTAGGTTTAGGAAAGAATAATCATTGATAAAAAAAAGAGAAAAAGCAGAAACATCCGATTTTATAAGAAGCTTATAGAAGTAACGATCAATTTTTAAAAATTTAATAAATTATTATATTTAAAGGGTAAAATTGGTATTTTGAAATATGGACACAAAAAGGAGAATCCCCTTTATATATTGGTATAGATATACTACCAAACCACCACTCTTCCACAACACACCCCATAATGTTGTGCTCCATTATTACTTGTATCATCCTATACATGCTCAGGTATATTATTTGATCATGGTTATAATTATCATTAGTAGATAACACTACTAATTTAAATTATTACATAACTAATCATCTGCAATACATAAGTGTAAATCTAAATATCAAGTATTCACAATCCTCCAAAACTACAAGTGTACCGCACCTAGTCGGCCTAGACGAAGAACAACAGACACTTGTCATCCTTTACCGACATAACTATATCGACAAAGGCTGAGAGACTGGTGTACAACACCTAGTCGGCCTAAGCCGAATAATGACAAGTACCATATACATGCTAAGGTACCCGGACTTAACCACTAAGAAGCGACATTGATAAAACAAGTCGAAAACAACAATAGCGGCCTAAGCCGTTAAAGGGTAACCGACTTAGGCCAACAACTTCATGAAAATAACCACGGACTTAGCGAAAAACAGAACGCTCCAGTAAAGTTCACCAGTCCCCAATAATCAAGCTAAGGGCCTAGGCTAGAGCCCAGGCCCACTTACGGCCCACCTACGACCCAAGCAAAGGCCCAGCCCATGATGTGACCAAACATAATTAATAATCTATAAATACGCATGGACCCCACGAATTAAAGGTACGCATTCATTACTTTCCTAATCACCAGATTTGACTTTTGAAGAGATTTCGCTGACTTGAGCTTCGGAATCCATTCTGCAGGTAACCCCTCCTAGGTCCAAGCCGACCACTATGAGATGTTTATAAACGATACATATCAACCGGGAAGAAGCCTACTGAAGAGATAGCAGACCAGGGTAAGGTAATACTTGTGTCTAACATACTTTGTTTGTTCTCTGTAGGAACAATTGACGCCTATCGTGGGGCATGAGATAGCACTTTACCACCCGCTTTCTCCGAAAATGGTTTCTACCCACAGCAGAGCAGGAGTTAACAAGCAAGTCGAAGCTGGCCCCTCATGCCCCGCTAACATCACTTCGGATCTGGTCACCATCCTAGACGGTCAAGCCAAGATGCAACAAGAGCTGGCTGACTTGAAGAAGCATAGTGCTGATGAGATGGAAGCACTGCGACAGGAAAATTCTCGCATAAGGCGAAAGATCGAAGCCGATCCCACTCAAAAGGGAAAGGCCAAGGAAACATCTGAAGCCGCAGGGTCCCCGGCTTTCCAGCCTACTGAAGAGGAAAGCGAGCACAATCCTACCCCGCACACCTTCACCACCACCCAACAAACTCCCATCCTCTCAGCCCATCCTACTCACTTCCACCCCACCCTCCTGGGACATACTGCGGCTCCCACTCTCACCGCCACCCTCCCCACCACTCATGTCCCACCCTACAACATGCCCACCACCCTACATACCACTCATATCCCACCCTACAACCCTCACAACCTCCCTACTACCCACATCCCTCCTCACAACTTTACCTCCACTTTTCCCACCCTCGTCCACCATCCCATACCTCCTTACCCGCTCCCATCCCACCAACCCAGACGTCGTCACCCTTTCACCGACTTCATCGCCAACACCCCCCTTCCCACCCAGTGGGGACGCTTTACACTGGAGCGTTACATTGGTAAAACTGACCCCGATGAACACCTTAAAGTCTACATCACCCACGTCGCCCTCTACACTTCCCATGACCCAGTCTTTTGCAAAGCCTTTCCTACCACCCTCAAAGGCCCCGTCCTTGAATGGTTCACCACCCTCCCACCATACTCTATCGACAACTTCGACACCCTCTCACACATGTTTACCACTTACTTCACTGGCAGCCGCCCACATCAAACTACTACAATATCACTCCTCAGCGTCAGGCAAGAACAAGGTGAGACGTTCCTGGCATTTATTGATCGATTCACCAAGGTTGCCCTTCGCACCCCACACCTTAATCAAGAGATGATACTCCAGTGCATGGCCCTCACCCTTCAACCCGGCCCCTTCGCCAATAACGTCTACCTCCACCCACCTACCTCTATGCATGACTTGAAGCTACGGGTTGTCGATTATGTCTGTATGGAGGAAATGCAAACCCTCCATACAAAATTTTGCAATGATTACGCACCCTCTACCGCCAACCCCACACCACAACCTCCCCGTCCTAATCCGAGACCAAGAGAACCACGACAGCCCCGCTTCACCAGATATGCTCCTCTAAATGTTCCCAAATCCCGCATCCTTGATGAGGCTTTACAGGCCGACCTCATCCCACCACTACGTAAGATGACCACTCCCCCCAACGCAGACATGACTAAATATTGCCGCTATCACCGAAACCATGGCCATACTACAAAGGACTGTAAAGCACTCCAGGATAAAATTGAAGAACTGGTGCGTGCTGGCCACTTTCGCCGATTCGTCCATAGAGAAGACCACTCATCTCGATCCCATCCTCCTCCTCATCCCGACCACCGACGCCCTCTCCGCGACTCTCACCACGATAAACGCCCAAACCAACATGCAAACCATAACCCCCAATCGGCTCGCACCGACATCACCCCTACCGACTCTCCCCTACGCGGCACTATCAACACCATCTCCGGTGGTTTCGCTAGTGAAGGCTCTACCTCATCCGCTAGAAAGAGATACCTCCGCCATATCCAATCAATTAACCACATCACCCATTCTCATCACAGACACCGCATGCCTCCCATAACCTTCACGGATGACGATTTTCACGGCCTCGATCACCAGCAAGATGACCCTATGGTCATCACCGTCGAAATAGAAAATTACGCAGTAAAAAAAGTCCTCCTTGACCAAGGCAGTTCCGTTGACATCCTTTATTGGGCAACATACCAGAAACTTCAACTCCCAGACACCGCCATGGTCCCATACGATGAACCGATTTATGGCTTTTCTGGGGAAAAGGTTTCCACCCGCGGCTACATTGACTTCCATACCGTCTTTCGTGACGGAGCCCAAACCAAGACCGTTCCTATCCGCTTCCTCATCGTTGACACACCTACATCTTATAATGTCCTCCTCGGCCGCCCTTCACTCAACACCTTTTGCACTGTTGTCTCCACACCTCATCTGGCCATGAAGTTTCCCTCCCCATCAAGCGACATCCTCACCATCCATGGCGACCAATGCCTTGCATGCGAATGCTACATGGCCAGCCTACGCCCACAGCTCCCCATCCTGCAAACTAATCACATAGAGCGACCACCCGGCTTTGAGATCGCTTTGTCTGGTGACGATCTAGACCCTAGAGTGGGCCAGGATGTCCGCCTTGAACCTGTTGAAGAAACCACCCCCCTGAAGCTCCCTAATGGCCGCACCATCAAACTCGGTACTGGGCTCGAATCTGAACAACGTGACATTATAACACCCACCATTGTCGACAACTCGGACCTCTTCGTTTGGTCAGCTGCTGACTTACCTGGAGTTGATCCTCAAGTGGCATCCCACAAGTTATCCATTTACAAGGAGGCCCGGTATATCTCCCAGAAAAATGCAAACTTTGCGAGGAGTGACGCTTAGCGACCAAGGCCGAGGCCGGTAAATTGCTAATCGTGGGGTTTATCGAAGAAGCCCACTATACCACTTGGCTCTCTAACGTGGTCCTGGTCAAGAAAGTCAATGGCAAGTGGCGAATGTGTGTTGATTATACAAATCTCAACAAAGCCTGTCCTAGAGATGCCTACCCATTACCTAATATTGACCGCCTTGTCGACGGCGCCGCCAGTAACAAGGTCCTAAGTTTTCTTGACGCATACTCCGGTTACAACCAAATTCCCATGGCTGCATCCGACATGAACAAAACCGCCTTCATCACAGACGACGCCAATTACTTCTACAAAGTCATGCCATTTGGTCTTAAAAATGCAGGAGCAACCTACCAACGACTGATGGATAAAGTCTTCAGCCACTTAATGGGCAAATGTGTCGAAGTATACGTTGACGACATGGTTGTCAAATCCCCCGGCCATCACCAGCACGCTTAGGACATATCGATAATTTTCTCTACATTAAGGCAATACAACCTCCACCTCAACCCCGATAAATGCGTTTTCGATGTCGACCGTGGCAAGTTCCTTAGATTTATGCTGACCCAGCGCGGCATAGAGGCTAACTCTGAAAGGTGCAGGACGATCATTGAGATACGAGGCCCAACCAGCATCAAAGAAGTACAACGCCTCATAGGCCGCCTCATGGCCATTTTTCGCTTCCTTCCCAAACTAGCCAAACAAACCCAACCCATCATACAGCTACTAAAAAAATTCGCCAAGTTCACGTGGAATGATGATTGTGAATAGATATTTCAAAAGCTAAAAACCACCCTCACCTCACCACCCATCCTCCACAAACCGGATACTCATCAATCCCTATTAGTCTATATCACTGCCACAGATCACACCGTCATCGCCACGCTGGTTCAAGAGGTAGGCAGCACCCAGCACCCTGTTTACTTCGTTAGCAGAACCCTGCAAGACCACGAAACCAGATACCAGATGGTGGAAAAGTTGGCCCTATCCCTGATACACACAGCCCGCCGCCTACGCCCATACTTCCAAAATCATAACATCATCGTCAAAATCGACTACCCAATTCAGAAGATATTGCAGAAACCAGACCTTGCAGGACGAATGTCATCCTTAGCCATTGAGTTATCTGAATTCAACATCCGTTACGAACCTCACGGCCCCATCAAAGCTCAATGCCTCCTAGACTTTGTCAACGATCTCCAACAAACACCCGCAGAGGACCAATGGACACTTTATGTTGATGGTTCTTCAAATCCAAAGGGAGCAGATGCTAACATTGTGTTGAAAGGCCCCAACGATATCCTCGTCGAAAAATCCCTCCATTTCGCCTTCAAGACATCTAACAATCAAGCCGAATATAAAGCCATCCTCGCCGACTTATCCCTGGCCCGTGAGGTTGGTGTCAAGTCGTTAACATGCAAAACCGATTCCAAGCTTACTATAGGCCATCTAAATGACGAGTTCTAGATCAAAGACCCCACCCTCTTACAATATTACCATCTGGTTCGAATAATCGTCTAGTCCGCCTTCGAACAAGTCCGCATCCAACACATTCCTAGATCCGAAAACGTCAGAGCTGACATATTATCCAAACTAGCCAACACCAAGTTAAAAAGCCGCCACCGATCACTATTGCAGCAAACACTATCCACTCCTTCCATCACAAATACTTGCCATAACCTAACTTAACACCAAGCCGACAACTGGACATAGGGGTGGCAAAACGGGCCTGCCCGGCCCGTTTTGGCCCGGCCCGTTTTTGGCCCGTTGAAAACGGGCCGGGACGGGCCAGCCCGTTAAGAGAAAAAAGGCCAGAAATAACAGCCCGGCCCGTCCCGTTACGGGCTAACGGGCCAGCCCGTATACCTGTGATTTGAAAAAAATGGCAATACCTGTGATTCAAAATAGAACAAAAATGCATGCATTGAAGAGTAGTTTCACAAATAAAGCTCCTAACAAAGTAATCTGAACTAACTAATTTGACTATCCAAAGGAAATTACAAATTTTCCCTTACAAGAAACAAAATAAAATCTAAAACAATGCTGAAACAAGCAGGCCAGTCATCTGTTCAGCTGGAACTCTTTTGGAACAATTGCAATCAGCCTTCTCATTCAAAATTCAAAGGCCAGTAATCTGATTCCAACCCAACAAATCTGAACTCAATCTAACTTCTGTTAAAAAAAAGGCAATTCAATAAGTGAGGATGCTTTATAATGAAAAGACAATTCAATAAATTAGAAACAAATACCAATTGTCATTCTGTATCACTTCCAGGATCATTAGAGGCAGCATTGGAACAAGTCTGCTCTACTTTTCTGTCTTTGTCATCGTCTTCATAATCTTTAAACAAAATAAAGTAAACAAAAAATTACGATATAAAAAATTGTGTATAAGAATAAAAAGAAACTAAAGACATCTATAATAAACAATTTACCATCACAAAAACCATGCTTCCAACTAGAAGTACAAATAATTGCCTCCACACTTGTTGACAACAAACAATTTCTATACTTATTAAGAATCCTAGAACCAATGCTGAATGCTGATTCAGATGCGACAGTAGTAATCGGGATGCTTAGCAAGTCCCTAGCCATCAAAGCAAGGTCTGGAAAACGTTCATTGTTACTCTTCCATCATTCAAGAACATCTAAAGCTACTGAAAAATGAATATCCAATGTTGGCTCATCCAAATATGTATCAAGTTGATTCTTTCCCGTTTTAGCCACTAGTTGAAGTTTACGTTGTTGTAATTCCTAACATGATAAACAAAATAAAAGAATATTAATATGAACAATAATTATTATAAAATTAGAAGAAAGTAAATAACTTACATCAAATAGGTTTGGCTTCGAGGAAGATGAGGATAACGCATCACTCAAGGAACGCTTTTGAGCATTTGAAGTTGAAGTATTTGAAGAATACTGAGAGAATAGAATGTACAATTTGTCCTTTATCTTCTCCACCTTTTGTTCCCAACAAAGAGGGTCAACCTTTTCAAAACAGAAACCCAATGTAACTAATTTCATCCTTGGGTCTAGAATTGCCCCAAATGCAAGAACAATACTGTATTCATCCCAATATTTGTCAAATTTGACCATCATCTTTTCAGCCATATTTCTTATAACTTCGTCTCCATCTTGCACACTCTCTATTAAAAGGCATTGAATTTTCCAAACTTGAAAAAAATACAAGTTGGATGTAGGATAACTTGAGCCAGACATCAAATTTGTAATTTCATAAAATAGGGACAAGAAAACAGTGATCTTTTCTGCTCTTTTCCATGCCTCCTCAGATGGATAATACTTGTAATTTTCATCAACTAAGCGTAAATTTTCAAAAACCCGTTGGTATTTAACAGCACTTTGAAGCATCAAAAAGGTTGAGTTCCACCTTGTAGGAACATCTAGACACAATCCACTTGATGAATCAATGTTCCCTATTTGTTGAAGGCATTCTTTAAATTTAATCATTCTAGCTTCAGAACCTCTCACATACTTGATGCTCCCTCTAATTTGATCAAGAGCATCACTAAGTACCTTCAACCCTTCTTGTACAATCAAATTTAAAATATGAGCAGAACAACGCACATGAAAGAACTCTCCACTACAAACCAATGAATTATTTAAAACCAACTGATTTTTTAAAGTTTTCACCAATACATCATTGCTAGAAGCATTATCCAAGGTGATAGAAAATATTCGCTTTTCAATTTCCCAATCATGCAAACATGCATTTATCTTCTTAGACAACTCAAATCCAGTGTGAGGTGGAGGGAAATGGCAAAAGTTAAGAATTTTGCTCCTCAACTTCCAATTTGAATCAACATAATGTGCTGTTAAACTTATATAACCTTCAGTAGTGCAAGATGTCCATAGATCAAAGGTTAAACAAATCCTACTTGTAATGTTATGCAACTCACCCTTTAACTTGATCTTTTCTCTCTTAAATATTCTCAATATGTCCTTCTTAATAGTATTCCTAGAAACAAGAGTTGCTTCAGGATTCAAATAACTTATCCAAGTCCTAAGTTCAGAGTACTCAACAAATTTGAATGGTAAACCATGTCGAATAATTAAATTAGCACACAATTCACGAGACACCATTTGGTCTATTTTTTTGGCTTTCAATTTTCCTTGCATGTCCACCATCATTTGACCCACATCATCAAATCTACATTTGGTACACCTTTCAATATGACGCTTTAAATGGGAAGTACCATATCTTACACCACCAATTATATATTTTTGGTTACACCCATTACACTTTGCCCTTTCTTTTCCATCCTCACAAACCCCAATCTTAGTAAAGAATTTCCAAACATCAGAGGATGATAACTTCTTCTTTTTCTTATCAGTTTCACCAGTTTTATTATCCTCAGTCACACTATCGATTACAGTATTTGATTTTTCATGGACATCCCCATCATTAGGTTTGCTAACTGAATCTTCCATTATTTTTATGAGGTTCCTATCACACAAAACCCAAACTGAAAAACTGAAGATGACATATACAATATAACACAACACAACACAACAATAGTAAGCATTACAATACACACTACCACAATCGAAAATTGTCCAAACCAAACTGATACAGTAATGCAATAAACAAATAACAATAGCAATATTTTCCCATCTGATCCTTTGCACGCAGTGCCGCCACCACCCAATTCCATGGCAGAATTGAGGAATCGAAAAATATTTGCTAGAAACAGAGACCATGGCAATAGCAGAAGAACACAACAATTAGGGCAGAAAGGGGAATCGAAAATTGAAAATCACCATGGCAGTAGCAGAACCAAAAATTAGGGCACAAAATCGAAAATTGAAAATCGGGAACAAACCTGCGTCGTCGTCAATCGTGATGATGATCCTTGCTCGCGTCGGAGATGATCGCTGCTGGTTCTTCGCGAAGTGGGAGAGAACGTTCTTCGCTTTGCTTGTTGGTCGCGTTAGAGTGGTCCAGTGGTGCGAGGTGGTCCACTGGTGTGAGGTCGATCGGTGGTGAGTGCGTGGTGGTGTGCGTCTGGTCACTGATTTGGGGCGCCGTCGCCGTCATCCTCCATGGCTCACGTCGTCGTCGTCGCGGCGCCAGTCAATGGTGCGAGGTGGATCGGTGGTGAGTGCGTGGTGGTGTGCGTCTGGTCACTGATTTGGGGCGCCGTCGCCGTCATCCTCCATGGTTCACGTCGTCGCCGTCGCCAGTCAGTGGTGCGAGACCGATTCGGTGGTGAGTGCGTGGTGGTGTGCGTCTGGTCGCTGATTTGGGGTGGTTCAGTGGTGCGAACGCGAAGTGGAGAGTGGGTCACTGATTTGGGGGAAAAGAAAAAACCCTACGTCGAAAGGAAACAAAACAAAACTTTAGTCTCACGGGCCAGCCTTTCATCACACACGGGTTAGCCTTTCATCACACGGGCCAGCCTTTCATCACACACGGGTTACGGGCCAGCCTGCGGCCAGCCCGTCATGCAGCCCGACATATTTACGGGCCAGATTGGCCGGGTTAGAACGGGCCATGGGCTAAAAATTTTGACCCAACCCATTCCTTTAATAACGGGCTGACGGGTTGGCCCGTCGGGCTCAGCCCGTATTGTCACCCCTAACTGGACAACTCCTTACATCCAATACCTCCAAACCAGTAACCCTCCACCTAACGTTGATAGAACTTGGATAACTAAAGCCGCCAGGTATACGATGATAGGTGATGATCTGTACAAACGCGGATACGGCCAACCAGTTCTCAAATGCGTCACTACAGAACAAACCCAGTACATCATTAAAGAATTACACGAAGGCATATGCGGCTATCATTTCGGCGCAAGCACCATGACTATTAGAATCCTTCGTGCTGGTTACTTTTGGCCGACCATGGAAGCAGACTGCCAAGACTTCGTCAAAAAATGCAAATCATGCCAGAAACATGGCAATCTCATTCACTAGAAACAAGAACAGCTTCATTCCATACTATCCCCGTGGCCCTTCGTAAAGTGGGGAATGGACATCCTTGGCCCATTCTCCCCCAGCAAAGGCCAAGTAAAATTCTTGATAGTAGTCATCGACTACTTTACCAAATGGATAGAGGCTAAACCACTAGCCACCATTACAGCCCAGCAAGTCCAACAATTTGTTTGGAAGGATATTATATGCCGATATGGTGTCCCACATACAATCATCACCGACAATGGCTGACACTTTATAGACAAAGAACTCGCTAAATTCTACACTAGTCTAGGCATCAAACACGTAACCAGCTTTGTTGAACACCCACAAACCAACGGACAGGCCGAGGCGGCAAACAAGGTTATACTAGTGGAGCTACGCAAGCGGTTGGACAACGCCAAAGGCCGATGGACAGAAGAGCTAGTAGAAGTGCTATGGGCTTACAGGTGTACCCCTCAATCAGCAACAAACGAGTCTCCATTCGGCCTAGTATACGGCGCATACGCCATGATACCCGTTGAAATTGGTGAACCATCCCTGCGTCGAGAACTATATGACTCAACCCAAAATCATCAAAACATGACCACCCACCTTGACCTCCTGCCCGAGTTAAGAGAAAAAGCTCAAATACGCAACTTAGCTGCCAAACAGAGAGCGGCCAGAAAGTATAACGCGAACCTATGCCTGAGATCGTTCGCAAAAGGAGACATAGTTTGGAGAATGGCCAGTAGTGCGAGAAAGAAGGATGGCAAGTTCTCCGCGAATTGGTTCGGCCCATACCGAATACGTGAAGATGTTGAGGGGGGGAGCATATCGGCTTAAGCAGTTGTCTGGGGAAGAAATACCTAATACATGGAATGTGTCCCATCTCAAGTTTTATTTTAGTTAAAAACATGTATTGTATCGCACCAAACACTTGTAACCTTGGGTGTACTCTTTTCCCTCACCAGGTCTTTTTTCCCTAAGGAGGGTTTTGGCCAGGGAGGTTTTAACGAGGCACCCCAAATTTCATGAATAAACAAAGGGTTCTTAACACCACGACTACTCATTACCATACTTCTAACACATTTTAAGTTCCCCCCTTACCACAAGTAAGCGACCTGGGTCGAACACCCTTAACTTGATTCGTTTAAGTTCCCCACCCTTACACCAAGTAAGCGGACTGGGTCGAACACCTTTAACTTGATTCGTTTAAGTTCCCCACCCTTACCACAAGTAAGCAGCCTGGATCGAACACCCTTAACTTGATTCGTTTAAGTCCCCCCTTACCACAAGTAAATGGCCTGGGTCGAACACCCTTAACTTGATTTGTTTAAGTTCCCCACCCTTACCACAAGTAAACGACCTGGGTCGAACACCCTTAACTTGATTCGTTTAAGTTCCCCACCCTTACGCCAAGTAAGCGGCCTGGGCCAAACACCCTTAACTTGATTCGTTTAAGTTCCCCACCCTTATCACAAGTAAGCAGCCTGGGTCGAACACCCTTAACTTGATTCGTTTAAGTTCCCCCTTACCACAAGTAAGTGGCCTGGGTCGAACACCCTTAACTTGATTTGTTTAAGTTCCCCACCCTTACCACAAGTAAACGGCCTGGGTCGAACACCCTTAACTTGATTCGTTTAAGTTCCCCACCCTTACGCCAAGTAAGCGGCCTGGGTCAAACACCCTTAACTTGATTCGTTTAAGTTCCCCACCCTTATCACAAGTAAGCAGCCTGGGTCGAACACTCTTAACTTGATTCGTTTAAATTCTCCCCTTATCACAAGTAAGCGGCCTGGGTCGAACACCCTTAACTTGATTCGTTTAAGTTCCTCACCCTTACCACAAGTAAGCGGTCTGGATCGCACACCCTTAACTTAATGTTAATTCGTTTAAGTTTCCCACTCTTACCACAAGCAAACGACCCCGGTCTAATACCCGCAATAAAAAATCGCATTCACCAAACATCACATAAATCAAACATCCACTAACAATTATACCATACCACTAACACACCACTATCACACAAGTTATTTGCATCAAATAAACAACATAGCATACACAAAGCATTCATCATATTAAAAGCAAGGTAAAATAGTGTACGGATTATTACAAACTTAGAATTCATGACCAGTTTAACATCATAAACAATAAAAGTCCTACGCCGCCTTGTTGTCATCACCCTCCATGGCATCTCCTGCATCCTTGTTCTCCCCCGCTGCTTCCTTCTTTGCCTCCTCCTCGGGGCTGCTTTCGACCTCATTAACAAGCTGGCCATCCACCACATCTTTGTTCACGTCAAATCTAGTATCAGCCGCATTAATATCCTGACAGAAGAAGGCCACCTGCCTCACCCCTTTTTGGAACCCATTGACATGCTCTTGGATAATACAGCCTTTCAAGTCTTCGAGCTCCACCTCCACGCCTTCATATTTTTCCTTTAGTTCATCATAATCCGCCTCCAAGTCCGTTATCCTTCCATTAAGTTTACTCTCCGAATCCAGACAGCGAACCTTCCACGTTCCCAACCTCTTCTTTCCTTCCTCCCAACCTTCCCTCTCCTTTTTCCACGCAACCCTTTCCTCCGCGAACTTGTCAACCTTTTCCTACAACTCCTCCACCTTTTTCCGGTTTCCCTCCTTCACCTCCCGGCGATACAACGAACCAACCCGACGACTCAAAATTAGCGCCTTGCTCCCAAACTCCACCATCGTCCTCACCAGGTGATCCGGCTCCATACTGTCTATAGAATTAATCACTATCTCCGGCAGGTTGATCGCACTCGATGACCCCTGCCCAAGCAAAGTCGCCCTCACCTTTTTCACATCCTTGCCCTTACCAAGCCTAGCCGGTAACTCGACCTTCCTCTTGGTGTCGCCATGTACGTGCACCTCAACCAACGACTCTTGTAAATTTGGGAACTCAGTGTTCCCAGTTGTTTTTGCCTTCACGACCCTCTCCTTCCTCAGTGCTTGAAAAAGCATCAAGTTCTTCTTTCCAGCCTAAGCCATGTGTCCTGCACAAATACACCGAGTTACGATTAGTTTAACTTAGAAACATCAAGATAGTTTAAGTCATAAACAGATACCTTCAATATCAATAATCGGGTGAACCGAATTATAAACCCTAACTAAGCCCTTAGTGGGCAGTTTATTAGTAAACTTCATCAGGACTTCAACCACCTCCCTATCCGCCGCCGACAACTCATCGGTACCCATATCCTTATACCGAGAAGGACTACCCGTCAAACTAAAAGGAAATTTTGTACTCCCATCTGCATTGAGAAAATGTGACTTGCCCTCCTCCTTCACCACAACCTTGAAATAGCCATCCTTGAAGTGCTTAAATGACTGTGAAAACGCGTCCAGTCTGCTGATGCTCTCACCAAGGATAACCAGGTAGTCGGTTGTCGGGGTCTCGTGTCATAAAAATATAGAAACACATAAGGAGAATGTCGTAGATACAATGACTGGCACAAAACATGAAAGGCCTACAAGTATGCCCAACTGTCCGGATGTAGCTGAGTAGGCGCTACATTGAGCTGACGAAGCACCCCCATGGTGAAGTCATCTAGTGGCAACCTCACATGTAACTGAGAGAAGTGGCACATATACATGTAAAAGAATTTCTTGGCAGCCCCTTATTGACTGTGACAGACGCGCTCAATAGCGCTTACCCGCTCTAGCGACACGATACCACGATCCACGCCTTTCGCGATAACGGGGGTACAGTTCAACCACGAATTCAGCAGACGAGACCACCAGAACAATGACGACTGGTTACGAACATCAGCCGCTACCCAGTCATAACCGGCCTTAGCAGGCCAGTTACTCTCTGCTATTTCGTCAGGAGGGTCTTCCCTCACCTCGATCACCGTTTCCATCAGAATCCTTCCCACCACAGCCACCAGACTAGTACTCTCCTCCTCAAAATGCCTACCTACACTCCCCCCAAACTCCACACTCCCACTATTTGAAGAAGACAATGACATACCTTTTCGAAAGATGTCGGCAGAAACAAGGAACTAGTCAGACAAATCTAACGAACGCAAGTCTCTGATTATGAAATTCTCACAAATGATCTAACAAACGCAAACCCTTCGCGAAATCCGCATTTATAAGCATGAATTCCAAACGACACAACTTCTTCCCGCCAAAAGTCACAACCCATACCAATCGACACAAAGCACACCAAAGGTCATGAGTATTAGGAACGACGATGCAAAAACCCTTTTTTATTAGACCCCTGACATCCCCTTTACCTGCTACAAACCTTTTCCTGTCTTTAGCCTTAACACTGTTCATCACACTTAAAAGCTGGGGGACTGGTGTACCGCACCTAGTCGGCTTGGACGAAGAACAACAGACATTTGTCATCTTTTACCAACATAACTATATCGACAAAGGCTGGGAGACTGGTGTACCGCACCTAGTCGGCCTAAGCCGAATAATGACAAGTACCATATACATGCTAAGGTACCCAGACTTAACCACTAAGAAGCGACATTGATAAAACAAGTTGAAAACAACAATAGCGGTGATGGACGTCCTTGGTGTAAGAGAGGAAGGAGATCCATGGAAGACACCAAAAAGAAGATGAAATGCAGCGAAAATGAAGATAAGAGCAAGAAGAGCTCTAGGCAATGGAGGTTTTTGGTGAAGATGAAGAGTAGAAGTGAAGCTATGGTATGGAAGGTGGCTAGAGGAGATGAAAGAGAAGGTTAGCCATGTGTGCTCTCAAAATAATAGAAGAGTGGAGTGATCTCAACACAAACATTCTATTAGAAATTTCAAGAGTTAAAATGTACAAATGGTTTACTTTTGGCTTTTATATGTGAGCC
>Ga0214544_1006923_pt1 | contig 20440 bp, 7 predicted proteins | sample CNSS3metaG_FD_160074 | JGI IMG/M metagenome (GOLD analysis project Ga0214544, IMG submission 160074) | Root nodule microbial communities from cowpea collected in UCLA plant growth center, Los Angeles, California, USA - CNSS3 | ecosystem: Host-associated > Plants > Roots > Nodule | place: USA... | reverse complement strand
AAAAATTAAAAAAATTAAAAATCACAAAAATGACATGTGGCATGATATGGGCTTGACACATGTACATTTTTTTAAATAAAAAAATTTAAAAAAATCAAAAAGAAATTTAAAAAAAAAATCAAAAAATGACACGTGGCGGTTACTGATCACATCCGTTAACTATTTTAACGGTGTTAGCAAAAAAGACCAAATTGAAAAAAATTTACCAATATTAGGACCAAATTGAAAACAATTTCAAAAGTAGGACTAAAGTGAAAAAAGTCGACCAAAACTAGGACCAAATAACTATTTAAGCCAAAAAAAAATTATAAGTATGGAGAACTCAAGATACAATCCTGTTATTAATAAATTGTTTTATATCTTTGTTATAACCTTATTGATATTTAAGCTTTGAAAATATTACGTTATATTTTAACTAGTTTATTAGACATTATATATTTTAGTTCAAAATAATTTTCTTCAAAATATTAACCAAACAAGTCAACATGCTGAAAAGTAATGAGTGCCGATAACATTTCATCTTTTGATATAAAACAGCATATTTACTGTGTTTCATTTCTCAAGGTGGATTTTGAAAAAAAAAATTATAAGATCAAATTAATACTGTAACATAAAGATCGTAAAAATTGTGGTCAAAATTTGATTGTTAGAATATATTTTACTTTTGTTTTTTTATTGGAGATTGAACATTCATATAGATACAGGTTCAGTTTTAATTTAATGTCAAGTAGACATATACATTAAAATCATTTGAATGTATTTGATATTGGATAATGCATATAAAAATATTTCATTGAATTAGTCTGGTGATAACTTTTGGCTACAAACATACCCAGTTTCCATAAAATTTTAAGAAAATAATTTTTTGACAAACATTTTTTTAACAAAATTATCAAATAGAGTAATTTTTTATTTTTGTATGGAAATTATTATTTTTTTATTAAAAATGGTTTTTCATTTTTCAAAATTTAAATACTGTAGGTGGATATAAAACAGTTTATGCAACCTACTAATGAAAAAGTATGATGTCTTTGTGGAGGATGGTCCATGAACAACCCTGTTTACAAGGAAAAGCCATTATTTTTGGGAATGAAGTTCCTTCTTTTAAGGAGGGTTGAGTGGGGAGGCGCAAGAACAGGGAGATTTAAGCTCCGTTAATGGCTGGGTTCTATCTTAAGAAGAAGAAGGATGGGGTATAAATAGGTGAAGAAAGCATGAGAGGAACATAAGTGCACTGGACATCGAGTAATAATAATAAAAATAAAAAAAAAAGAGTGAAGTGCACTAAAGAAGGAATAAAGCGAGAGGAGAAGATGGTCGACATCGTCCCAAAACACCTTCTTGTCTCTTTTGCTCTCTGTGTCTTTATTCTTCTCATTCTTCCAGTGGCCTTTTCAAATAATAATGATGCGGAAGAAGCAGAACCCGTATCCTACCACGGAGGACCCTTATTGGGTGGGTTCTTGAGAGTTGGCATAGCCTGGTACGGTCCAATTCCAAGGGTCGAAAGGAGAGCCATTTTGTCGTTCTTCAGGTCCCTCAACACCATCACCCCCACCGCCGAGAACATACCCCAGGTGGCCACATGGTGGAACAAGGTGGAGAGTTATCAAGAATCAGTACCAGGTGCAGTAGGTGCTCCCAAGATCACGGTGAAGGTGGTAAACCAAGCCTTCCTGCAAGACTTCCCCTACGGAAAAGTCCTGATCAAAGATTTCATCAAGGCCATGATCCCCACGGCAACCGCCGGAGTTCCAAACACCCTGACTCTCGTCGTAGCCTCCAAGGGCGTGACGGTGGCGGAGATGTGTGCAGGATCATGCGCCCAGCACGGTGAGATCGATAATCAAACTTATGTTGCCGTGGGAAACCCGGTGGAGGAGTGCCCTGAATGTGCATGGCCATTCGTCATGAGCAATGGAAAAGAAGGGCAAGTGATGATGCCACCAAGCGGAGATCCCGGAGCAGATGTGATGGTGAAGTTGTTGGCCGGAGGGTTGGCCGGAGCAGTCACAAATCCTATGGGTGACGCCTTTTACTCAAGTGCACGAGGAAACCGTTTCTACGAAGCCACAAGCAAGTGCCCTGATATTTTTACCTCCGGCCCAATACCCGTCGACCCCGTATCCGGTGCTGCCTACAACGCTATCGGCGATAAGGGCACCAAGTTTTTGCTCCCTGCCATTTGGGACCTCAAAACCAATTCCTGTTGGACTCTTCTCTAGATTCTTTTACTATTTTATTAACTTTCTATTACTATCATATCTCTCTCAGTAATTTTTTTCACTGTAGAGAGAGTATTTTTTTTGGAAGATGATAGTTTAACAAAAAAATTTGACAAACTTTTTGACAAATTACCTTTTGAAGTAAAAAAGTATTACAATTATTACTTTATTTTGATTAAAAAATAAAAAAATAATCTATTTAATTCTATTTATAGAAACTTTGTCAAAAGTTTGTTAAAAAAATTTGTCAAAAGATAATTTCCTTTTTTTTGGGACTAAATAAACACTCATTATATCTCACCTTTTTTTTTTATAATTTTACATTTCCTTCTTACATCTATGTTCACCAATTGCCTCACTCATGTATCAAATTAGAAACTATAATATTAAGAAATAAATTACTATTATGTGAAATAAATTGTAAAATAAATTGGATCAAAGTCTAATGTCTTCTGAAATTAATAACGGAGTTTGATAGGGGAAGTAGGCAAATTGCGTGCTGAAAATGATAAAAGTAACATGTTACTAAACTGGTCTAAACGAATTGCTTAACCTTTTTTTTTTTTTTAATTGTTGTAGAGATAAACATTAATTAAAAAACGTAACTGATCTGAGAATTGATCGAGTCATTGATGCTACACCTGTAAGGAATAATGAGAACAAATACGAATGATGAAGGTGGTATATGAATTTACCTCTCATGAAGGAGTTCCATATATCATATACTAAGAATTTGTTCCAGTTTTTATACTGCTGCGTAATAGGTTTCTTCTATATGGATTAAATAAAATAATTAGTTAAAAAATTATGGAATAAAATAAAATAGAAAATTACATGGATCACTCTTGAAATAATTAATTATATGCTTACAAACAAAAATTAAATAGTTTAAACATTATTTTGGAACTATTTTGTTTTTTTTTATTTAATTAAGTTTTAATTTTTGTTAAAAGAATTCAATTAGATTTTTTTCGTTATATTTGTATAAATATTATTGACATTGTCTTTGTACATTGCATGCGTATTTTGTAATATTTTGGATTTTCTTTTAAATTTAATTTTTTTACACATCAAGTTCATGTCTTATCATCTGAAAGTAACAGTGTCACAATTCAGTATCAATTCTACGTGTTAATATCTTCGATTCAATCTTATATCTATTTTATTTTGGCTTAATTGAATCAATACTTTTAAAAGTTGAGTTATATTGTTCTTTCCCGAATGATCAAATTGATAATTAAATCTAATTATAATTTATATATCTATATTAAAATAACTTGTTAAAATGTATACATCAGTAAATATTAAATTTATTTTTTTTTTAAATTTAAAAATATACCAACTTTAAAACTTATAATTTTCCTAATATTTTGATCAAAATGTTTCATGTCCGCAATCAAATTGACAATCGACCGCAATAACCAATTGATCATGTAAAGAAAAATAAAAACAAAATATAAGCTCATCCTCTAAAGAAAAATAAAAACAAAATATATAAAGTTGTTATTGTAATTTGTAAATTTTAATATTTAAAATAATTGAAAAATGTATATCCTCCTTTATTAGCTTTTTTATAAATTTTATGTCTCCAACAAAAAAGTTAATTTTTACATAAAATTTAAACTGAATTATCAATATATTTTAAATCTTTTAATTTATTTTTCCACTTAAATTAATTTCATAAATTAAATTATATTTATAATAAAAGAATAAATTTTGTAATTTATTAATTTTTGTTTCGGGGTGTAGGGACCAAGCACCTACAATCAACACTTAAATTACCTTTTTTCTCCTCTTGTCTGATGTCCTCCTTAATGAGCTTATACAGTTCTTTCTCTCGCCGCTCGGTCATCCAGTCAAGCTCTTCTCGGATCCGCCCACAGTTAACATCCAAGTCCTGCATTTCCCTCCGTAGCTCGGCTCTCCTCCCGTTCGGTTGGTCGAGCGATCGGGGTACCTGTCTAAAAGGCTCCGATGCTTAAGTCAGTTTAAGACCGATCGGTAGGTAGCAGTAAATGCTGTAATAAAATGCGAGTTGAAGGTGTGTGCTTACCAACCTACCTTGGGCTTCTATTTGTAGTTTTTGGTTTGGGTCTGTGATTAGGGTTTCTTAATAATGGCTCAATTGCGTTTTAAACCTGATTATTGATCCAGGTTTTGGTGTGGCCGCCCGACCGATGGGTCGTGTATCCTGTCGGTTGTCTTCATAAATGAGGGTCCGCTTGACCGATGGTCCTTGGTCCGTCTTACCGATGGTCCGGCGGTCCGGCGGTAGACCATACTGTACAATTTTTATTAATAAATAAATTAAATTATAATATAATTTGGAAAGAAACAATATTAAAATTTAATTAAGTGAAATAAAAATAAATACAGAAACTTAATTGAATATAAAGTAATTACACTTGACACTACGACATAGGATCAAAATAATAATTAACGAAAAAATTAGGATTGATTAATCTATCAAATCATCATTAATTATGGTAATTACTGTTCATTAATCTATCAAATCATCATTAACCAAATAAATAGATTTTTGGTGAAATTTTCTGTTGAAGAGGTCTTCCATCTCACAACGAGTTCCCTCAACTAAACATTTGTTTCTTAAACAAGAAACAATCTCTTCGTAACAAAGAATTACCTCATACAACAACACCCAGCAAACGATACACATTAACGACTGAAAGAAAAGTGGAGTTGCTTTCAGATTTGGACATATATGCTAAACTTCAAAATCCTTTTTAATTTAATCTAATCTATTTTAATTTCATAAAAATAAAATAAAAAAAATGGGTAGAGTGGGAAAGAGGATAGTAACAAGGGATGTGATAAGGTGATACCTTTAAAATTTATACCGTCATTCTGCAATCATTTTTATTAATTTTTTATTTCATATTTTATTATTATTTAGAGTGATTAAATAGTTGTAATGTAACAGGCAAGGTGCTGAAAATAGTGTTTTCGTAGCATATATAAGATCGCGATGAGGATGGGATGGTCGAAGCGGTGGATAGAAACACAAGCGCAGTCACTCAAATAAAATCCAAAGATGGACGGTGATCGGAGTTGGAGCAGGAGCAAATGGATTGGGTTGGTGGCGGCGGTGTGGATTCAAGCCATCTCTGGCAACAACTACACTTTCTCAAATTACTCCGACGCTCTGAAATCCCTCATGCATCTAACGCAAGTTGAACTCAACAATCTGTCGGTGGCCAAGGACGTTGGAAAGGCATTTGGGCTTCTTGCTGGGCTTGCTTCTGACAAATTCCCCACTTGGATCATTCTCCTCATCGGCTCCGTCGAAGGCCTCGTCGGTTATGGCGTTCAGTGGCTCGTCGTCAGCCAAAGAATCCAACCCCTCCCCTACTACCAGGTTACCACCACTTACTCATTCATTACTCATCACGAACATTTTAATTTCCTAAAATTGCACATTCTCAATTCCCAAAAATTCATGCAGATGTGCATATTTCTCTGCGTCGGTGGCAACAGCACTACATGGATGAACACGGCGGTTCTAGTCACCTGTATCCGCAACTTCCGCCGCAACAGAGGTCCTGTTTCCGGCATTCTCAAAGGCTATGTCGGATTGAGCACCGCCATATTCACCAACCTCTGTTACGCTCTCTTCGCGGACGACCCTGCTTCGTTTCTCCTCATGCTCGCTCTCATCCCATTCGTCGTTTGCCTCTCCGGAATCTTTTTCCTCCGTGAGATTCCTCCCGACGCCGTCATCCAGGATGACGAAGAGCCCACTTATTTCGGGGTCTTCAACGCGGTCGCCGTCGTAGTCGCCGTTTACCTCTTGGCCTTCAGCTTCGTGCCGAACCCTAGCTTGTTGGCGTCTCGGGCTTTCTCTATCGGTTTGCTTGTTCTGTTGGCGGCACCGTTGGGAATCCCGGTCCACTCTTACTTGAAGGCGCGTGGGTTGGACATGTTCAAACCGGATTTGGAGAGGCAGGGTGAGGAACCGTTGCTTCGCGGAAACGACAAGGGAAATGAATGTGAGGTGGAGAGAGGAAATGTGTTAGCGGAAGAGGAGGAAGCGGTGGCGGTGGAAAAGAGAAGACCGGCGGTGGGGGAGGAGCACACGGTTTGCGAGGCGCTGAGAACCGTGGACTTTTGGATTCTGTTCGTGTCGTTTCTTTGCGGGGTTGGAACTGGGTTGGCGGTTATGAATAATATGGGTCAAATCGGGTTGGCGCTGGGTTATTCGGATGTGTCCCTCTTCGTGTCTTTGACCAGTATTTGGGGCTTTTTCGGTCGGATCGTATCGGGTTCTCTTTCGGAGTACTTCATCAAGTAAGTCGGTTTGACCCGTTTTCTTGTTATTTTGGTTGGGTCTTTTAGCATGTTTTAAAAATGAAAATGATATTTCGACATATATTTTGAACTTATTTTTGACATAGTTGACGTGTCAATTATTTTTCTTATTTAAAAATTTGTTTCATTTTTATTTTAAAAAATTGAAACACGTGTGAGAGAAGATGGGGAAGAGGTTCAACAAAGAGAACCCATAATTTTCTCATTTGGTAGAGAGAACTGCAACTTGAGAGAAGAGAGAAGCAATGCCTCGCGGCGTCATTGAACAGAGAAGTAGGGTCTGAGGTTTGGGTTCTCAACGGGGATGGGTAGTGGTTCGTTTTGACTTTATTCTTTGTTTCACTCTCACAATCACCAATGATTCATTTTCGTTCAATACCATACGTAATTGAAATGTTTGTGGTTGGTTGTTTTGTGGGTGAGTTGTAGGGTTTTTCCATTTTATTGTTGCTGTTGGTGTTTATATCATTTAGGATTTAGGTTTTTTCTGAGTTGAAGATGATGACACTAGAACCACTCTTAACAGAAAAAATATGACAGCAGGACTCACACGATGTGGGGATCTATGTGCAAATAGGTGAGGAGTTGCATTAGAGTTTTTGTACAAATATTGGACAGTTATGCAAGTATGAAAAATCATGTTCAATGTACCTAATATGAACCATAAAATGACATTGAAGTCCTCATGAAGAACTAAAAAGTCTGTTAGACCCAATCTTAATGAAAAAAAATATGACAGCGGGAGTTACTGACATGTGGGGAGCCATGTGCAAATAAGTAGGGAGGTGCGTTCAGGTTTTTGTACAAATACTAGACAATCATGTAAATATGAGATAACAACTTCAATATACCTAATGTCAACCACAAAAATCACATTGCAATCCTCATGAAGAACATAAAGCTTCATTGGACCCAATCTTAACGAAAAAAAATATAACAGCAGAAGTCACACACATGTGGGGAACTATGTGCAAATAAGTGGGGAGTTACGTTGAGTTTTTTGTACAAATATTGGATAGTTATGTATTTATGAAACATGTTCAATGTTCTTAATATGGACCACAAAAATGACATTGCAATCTACATGAAAAACAAAAAAGTTTGTTGGACCCAGTCTTAACGAAAAAAATATGACAAAGGGAATCATAAACATGTGGGGAACCATGTGCAATGACATTCCCTTTGTCATATTTTTTTCGTTAAGACTGAGTCCAACAAACTTTTTTGTTTTTCATGTAGACTGCAATGTCATTTTTGTGGTCCATATTAAGAACATTGAACATGTTTCATAAATACATAACTATCCAATATTTGTACAAAAAACTCAACGTAACTCCCCACTTATTTGTACATAGTTCCCCACATGTGTGTGACTTCTGCTGTTATATTTTTTTTCGTTAAGATTGGGTCCAATGAAGCTTTCTGTTCTTCATGAGGATTGCAATGTGATTTTTGTGGTTGACATTAGGTATATTGAAGTTGTTGTCTCATATTTACATGATTGTCTAGTATTTGTACAAAAACCTGAACGCACCTCCCTACTTATTTGCACATGGCTCCCCACATGTCAGTGACTCCCGCTGTCATATTTTTTTTTCATTAAGATTGGGTCTAACAGACTTTTTAGTTCTTCATAAGGACTTCAATGTCATTTTATGGTTCATATTAGGTACATTGAACATTATGTCTCATACTTGCAGAACTGTCCAATATTTGTACAAAAACTCTAGCGCAACTCCTCACCTATTTGCACATAGATCCCCACATCGTGTGAGTCCTGCTGTCATATTTTTTTCCGTTAAGAGTGGTTCTAGTGTCGTCATCTTCAATTCAGAAAAAACCTAAATCCTAAATGATATCGTGTGACTCCTGCTATCATATTTTTTTTTTCCGTTAAGAGTGGTTCTAGTGTCGTCATCTTCAACTCAGAAAAAACCTAAATCTTAAATAATATCTACACCAACAACAACGATAGAATGGAAAAACCCTACAACTCACCCACAAAACAACCAACCACAAACATTTCAATTACATATGGCATTTGAACGAAAATGAATCATTGGTGATTGTGGGAGTGAAACAAAGAATAAAGTCAAAATGAACCACCACCCATCGCCGTTGAGAACCCAAACCTCAGATCTTACTTCTCTGTTCAATGACGTCGTGAGACATTGCTTCTCTCTTCTCTCAAGTTGCAGTTCTCTTGCCAAATAAGAAAATTATGGGTTCTCTTTGCTGAACCTCTTCCCTATCTTCTCCCACACGTGTTTCAGTTTAAAAAAAAAAAATTTAAATAAAAAAATGATTGACACGTCACTATGTCAAAATTAAGTTTAAAAATATATATCTAAATATCATTTCCGTTTTAAAAATTGTAGGAGGTATGCAACTTCACGCGTTTGACCATTGGTGCCCAATTTCATGCCTCTTATTAATTTTACTTCCACTCTAATAAATTACTTAAACTAGTTCATCTTGTTAAGGTTATTCACATTTATATATACACATCCCTCAAGTTCAGAATAGATTGAATACTATATAGGTGGCCCAACAATCACCTTTTGACATTCTCTAAAATAAGCTCGCATATTTTAATTTGAATTAGGATCTAACTTTATTTTAAATTTTATTTTGTAGTATCATGATCATATTATTAATTAATTTTGTATTCATAATATTTATTTCCAAAGCTTAAATCGTTAATGATAGTCCCTTCCTTTTATCTAACATTTATTATTTTTGTACCTTTCTCTTGTCACATCTTATTATTCGTCTTTTTATACCTTACTTTCTTTTATTTCTGCATAGATTTTTTAAGAATAAAGAAGTTGATAGTATTAAACTGCCAAAAAGGTAAAGAACAATAAAAGAGAGAGAAACAAAAATCGATGTAAAGAACACAAGAAATTTTTAGAATAGTTTGATTATTCTGAATCTATAGTTAGTTCAATTCAATCAACGTGAGATACACAGTATTCTTAAAAATTCAATATAATTACACACGCCCTACTAAAAACAATATGCAAAACAGAAAAACAAATGAAGCTTCTTGATACTAGAAATCTACTACACCAAATTTAGGTATGAAAACCCATTCAACTAATAAAAGATGCTATAGAAAGATGTTACCTTTCTGGGATTGATTTGTAAAAGAAGAAAGTTCCTCCTAAAAACTTTGTAGATGTAACTTGGTTCAAGAATTCTTACTCTTTAATTTTGACGAGTTTGTTTTTGTTTTGCAGGAAAGGCGGAACTCCTAGACCCCTTTGGAATGCAGGGTCTCAAATATTGATGGGCGTGGGATACATACTACTGGCCATGGCTGTGCCAGGTTCACTTTACATAGGCTCCATTATGGTTGGCATATGCTACGGAGTGAGGCTAGCCATCACTGTGCCAACAGCCTCAGAGTTATTTGGCCTCAAATATTACGGACTCATTTACAACATTCTAATCCTTAACCTTCCCCTTGGCTCTTTCCTCTTCTCTGGTCTGCTAGCTGGCATTCTTTATGATATGGAGGCAACTACCACCACAGGAGGAGGCAACACTTGTGTTGGACCTCACTGTTACAGGCTTGTATTCATAGTTATGGCTGCAGCCTGTCTTATGGGCTTCTTCTTAGACCTTCTTCTATCAATCAGAACCAAGATGGTTTACAACAGAATCTACTTGAGCAAAAACTCCAAGAAAAACCCAGTCACATCAAGTAGGCGATGATATATGAGGCGCCTCTGCACAGTAATATCCTAATTTCCGCTGGTAATCACATGTCTTTTTGGGAATAAAAGCGGTTTGTACATTCTTTATGTTTGTGCTCTGAAGCAATCAGGTTACAGTCTGTCAGCAACAGTCTTGTTTTCAAGCAGCAGGGAGGGAGAGAATTATCCTATAACCAATTTCGAGAACAATATGTTGGCAAAGATTTTCAATATATGCAAGTATATGTTTGCAATTGCTTCTGTTGATCTGATTCAAAAGTATTGCAGACTTTACTAATAGGAAGCAATGGATCTCCTGTGATCTTTGTTGAATTCGAATACAGACATAATCATATACATATGTACAAACATATATACATATTCATATACATATATTTGTCCAAAATTAAGCGAATAAATAAAAAAAAAAAAAACTTTTGATGATTTTTTAAGTGAAGACAAACTCTAAAATCAATTACGTTACTTGAAGACGACCAGTAATATCAGAAAAGCAGGGTTTTGTTATCTGGCGGAGCTAATGGCCAAAAAACTGGAAGAACTCTGACAGATAATTTTTTATTTTTTTTTTTAAATCGTGTTTCTATCGACTCACACAAATTCACACATTACTCCTGTTTACTACAGTATGTTATATATAGCGTATTATGTACAAATGAAAATGTAAATTCAATAAAACTCAATCATATACTTTAAATGAAGTGTAGTATTGAATAGGAATGACAACAGGGACATGTTTTGGTATCTCATATCTATTTTTATAAATAAAATTTATCTCTATCTGCATAGCTAAACTCAACGGGTATCAAATTTTTGTCTTATCTTCATTTTCACCGGATAACGGTAACGGGTATAATCTCGTACCCATATCCGTATCCGTTTTCTTACTACTTTAATATTAATTTTAATTAATTTTTATAAAATAATAAAAAATTATGGTAAAGAAAACATAATATTATCAAATATTTATTTAAGAGTAGGAGGATGGTTGTTTCTTCGATATCAAATACTTTGAAATAAATTATAACTCTTTACATTTTATATTAGAATACCAAATAAAATTTTATGAGAATTAAAATATTTATTAAATTTACAAACATTAATGAAATCTAGTTGATAAAATTTAAAATTATTTTAAGAAAAATATAAAAGGAAAAAAATTCAAATTTTTAAAATATATTTTAAATGTTTGTTTATTTCAATTTTTAAATTTTAATGAATCTCTTTTTTATACACTAATAAAAGTTATAATACATCACTCGATCAAAATGACACAAAGAATAACAAATAATAAACATAATAATAAAATTTTAACATAGATCTTCTATCTTTTAAAAAATTATGTATACAATTACATTAAATTTTTATATTGTAGTAAATATAAATTAAGTATACAATAGTGAAAAAAATTAAAGTATGATTGTAATAAGTTAGAAAATAAAAAATAATTAGATAAAATATATCGAAATAATATTCTATATGATGAAAATAAACAAAAAATAAAAATATTAAAAAATTAACAAATATGTGTCTTATAAACAATTTGAAGACTATTGAAGAGAATCGTACAAATAAAAACAAATGTATAATTAAGGATATGATAAGATGAAAAATATCTTAGACATCTAAGAAAACTTTTCAAATATCAATATATATACTCAATAGTCGAGAAATAACAAAAAGTTGTTTTAGCGAAACAAGAAAGTTCTTCAAATGAAACAAAAATTAATAATAAGAAGTAATTTTTTTTATATTACCTAGTAAATGAAATGTTTATGTTATTAAACACTTAAATTGAGAGTATTAAACATTCTCATGTGAAAGAAAAATATACAATAAATAAAAATATAAAAAAATGATAGAAATATTCAAATGTTAGAAATAATTTTTTTTTAATTGACATACATCATTTTAACATAATTACATAAATATTCTGATAAGATAAAAAATATATTGAAGATGCAAATGAGTTTTATAAAAAAAAAAAAAAAAAAAAGAAATAAAAAATAGAAAGTATATATATATATATATATATATATATATATATAAGGTTACTTAATTAATTGTGAATATTTTAATAATTTAAACAAGATAAGGATATGGCAGGACAAGTATTATGGCGGGATATGTATATCTCATCTCCATCCCCATATTCAATTGAAAAAATCAGAAATTTCTCATACCCATACCCAGTCAATGTGGAAATTCTCCAACAAAACAGGAACGAATTCAGACAATACCACGAAAGCGGATATATTTGCCAAGTATCAATGAGACATGAACTAAATTTACGTAAAAAGACCGATATTTCCAATTCAAAACATCAAAATACATTTTTCTAATGGAACGTTGAACTCACTTGATTCTCATCACCATTTGGGGGATATCTACAGACGAAGGATTGAAGAGAGATTGTGTTAGCGAGTTGAGATATGATTGAAATTTAAAAACAGAATGGTGTGACCTTTGCTTGATTGAGAAGGGTGAATTTGATAAATGCCTTAGACTCATTATACGTGGACCGCAGAGCCTGCTGTGATCAGAACCGAAAGGAACATACCCATACCACGCTGAAACCCAGCTGAGAGAGAAACGATAATATATTGATTTCTTTCTTCTCTTTTTTACCAAAATAATCAACACATTTTCACAGGTTGATGATGCCAATCTGCAAAGAGGGAACATACTTCAGTTACATACTCATCTTCCAAACATATATTCATGTGCTTTCTGAGACTCCTTTCAATTTTTCCAATTTCTAATTGCCTATAAATGGCTTTAAAGAAGTACTTTTATATCTGATGCAAAGGTTAAGATGACTATGCGGTGTTAGGTTTAATATCGTGGTGTTGGATTACTAAGTCCATTACCGATTGAGACAGTAAAATTAATGCTAATTATGTCCATAACTTTGAGTAGTTGTAATAATAAAAGAAGACATATAATAAAGGAGAAACATTTAAAGGAAAACATTCTAGTTAATCGGTGGTTTTTGGAATCTGGTAACTAATAACAATTTAGGAGGTAAAGGAGACTAGGAATTATCGGAAATGACAGAGAGCATTAACTATTAACTGATCGTAACTATTATTTTTTTTTGGCTAAAACAGTAACATTTATGGTTTTTCTTTATTTTTATGGCAAATGATAATGCATGATATTGATATTTAAAAGGGTGGGTGGGAAGAGGTGTGCATTGTGGTGATAGTGGGAAGTAATGTTGGTCCTATGGTCCAAAAGAGAAGAGCACGTGCCAACCCTATACTTCACTTAATGAGTATTCAATGCCCACTCCAAGCAATACCATTCTCTGGGAAAGTTCATGCTCCACTTCTTTTCTCCGTCACAAGTGAAGCTATGTGCCTAGCTCTTTAAACAAATTCGTGTAATAAGTGGACTTTAAGTCTAATTCAATTTCACGCTGAGATATTTATATCTCGTGTATAGGACTAGATATTAATAGATGGTCTAATAGCGGATGAAATTATATGTTTAAGAAATCTCAATGGAATATAATTTTTCTTTTTAATTATTGCTCTGATAGCATGTTAAAGAATGGTTTTTAAGTCTAATTTAACCCTAAAAGTTAACTTGTAAGGTGAAATTTACATTCACTTATATATTATAAAATTGTCTTATCTTTGGGTGATACGATTTGTACATTTCGGTAATAGAAATGTTATTAATTTTCTTACATAACCAAAAGTTTCAGTCATGAACAAGTCGATGCACTGTGATCTAAACTAATTTCCATAACTTCCATTCACCCAACCACTTATACCAAAAGTAGATAACCTGTTTTAGTCTCCACATTAATAAAAATGGTTTCTTTAGTTTAAACCATCAATCAATTCAGGTTCTGTGTGATTAACACTAGTTCCTTCCATTCTGCTACATCTATTTATGTTTCGACTTTCTATTTTTATTCATATTTTACAAATTGAAGATTTAATACATTAAAATTATACACGAACAAACCTATTAGCTCTTTAAACTAATGAGGTAGACACTTTAAAATTGTACATGTCTATTTCACTAAATATCTCTTTTTTCGACATATGATGTTACTTATTATGTTTACACTATTTTTCCCCATCTGCATCCATCTCTGTTTAGAAGAAGGTGAAATTGATTGGTGTCCTTCATCGTTTAACTCCACTCCTTAATTAATCGATCGCATAATGTTATATTGTCCTTTTGCACCTGAACAGCTGTCCAAGACCAAACGATGAAAGGTCGTGATTTTTGGTCTCTCATAGGATGTTTCACATGAGTTCTGAACCATCCATAATTCACTTATCGCTACATTATTTGTAAAAAAAATTTGTCATCACATCAGTTTAAGGATCATGTGACCCAAGACCGCCTCACACATTTCTCACACTTCTGAGTTAATATTTTGTTCCTGTGCAAATGACACGGTCTGTCTGACTAAAAAAGTACGCAAAATTTTAAACCTTTTCACGATTTAAGACAGTACTATCACGATTCATCTTGATTTCAAAAGTTTAAATTTTAGATCATTAGTTTGAAACAAGGAAATGGTCATTAATAATAGTATTAATAATAAGACTGGATATGGAGTGGCACAGTATCCATATTCGAAAAAGCAATGTGAATAATAGAGCGAGTAGAGGAAGAAGATGGAAATGCAATTCAAAGACACATTAAATGAGCAATACAAATCCATTACCATCACCAATTAACTTTGCGAAAAATCAACGTTTGGTGAATCGGGAATTAATGATGCAGGAGGAGGGTGAACAACTATATCAGCATTAAGAGTGAGATGAATTAATTATTTATGATTTGTTAACGTAACAATGGCATGTGAAGGGACTTATTCAGAGGTCCTGTTCCCTTGTGAAATCACCAACCCAATGCTACTAAGTACAATCAATCTCTTTGTCGTCTCTCCTTTCTTACACTCCCGTGTTCTCTGGGCATACAGTACTTCCAACACGCCCATTTCTTTTGTATTTATGCTCACTTTCTTTTCTTCAAACTTCATAACCCTTTTTCTTCTTCTCCCTTCCGATTCATAAGTCCAAGGATGCAAGATATCCCCTTCTATGTCCTTATACTTTTCTTCCTTCTAATACCAACTTCTCTGGTTTCTCCTTTATATGGTTCTTCTTCCTACTCATTTTCCCTCTGTTATTCTCAAACCCAACTTTTAAGTACTCATAAAATTCTTCTCAATATTCTTTGTTTCGTGTCTTCGTTGCAGATGGGCCCCTATATGACTTCACTGCCTACACTGAGGTAATTACATTTTTTGAACAAAACCCATTCAACATTATGAATTTAATTCATATTTGTGACAGTGCAAAGAGAAGCCAGGGGAGCCACTTTATGGAGGAGGAGTTCTCAAGAGTGACCAACAGTCTCCGATTGCTTCATCTTACGTTGTTAACAACAGCTATGTGCCTTCACTCCTTCTCTATAATCTCACTCAGGCCACCATTTACACTTTCTCCGGTTGGTTATCGTCTTTTTAACACTCTTCTCTTTATGATTACATCATTTTCTGCTTAATAGAAAAAAAAAAGAAGTTTTTAGTGAAAAAAAATAATTTTCCGTTGCCGGGACTTGAACCCGGGTCTCTCGGGTGAGAGCCGAGTATCCTGACCAACTAGACTACAACGGATTAATGATGTTATGCTGCAATAGTTTCTAATTACAACTTTTTTAACGTTGACATTTTCAATAGTAAGAATGTAAAATTGTTAGATATGATGTGGGTGGATGACAATATGTTACAGCATGGGTGAGAGTTAAAGGTTCAAGTTCAGCTATGATAAGGGCTACCTTGGAAACAGAGAAAGAGACGTATGATTGCATTGGGACAGTTTCAGCCAAGCTTGGATGCTGGTCTTTTCTGAAGGGTGGTTTTGTTCTCAACTGGCCTTCAAATTTATCCATCATCTTCTTCCAGGTAATAGCTTGCTCTTATCCAGAAAAAAACTCTTCGGTGATAGTTTTACTATATTTGGTTCGTTTCTTTTAATTCTGTTTATGCAGAACGCGGATGGTAAAGACATCAACATAGAAGTTGCTAGCCCATCACTCCAGCCATTCACTAAGCAACAATGGAGAATCAATCAACAGTATATGATCAACACTGTGAGTTACATTTCATTATTTGACCAAAATAACGGAATGCTTAGTTGTTTTTTATTAACCAAATACACTGATATATGTTGCAAGACTTTCTCATAAAATGTTTGTTTTCCACTTGCATTCAATATAGAAAAGAAAGCGTGCCGTCACGATTCATGTGTCAGATAGCAACGGTAGAAGATTGCAAGGAGCTTCCATCTCTATAGAGCAAATCTCAAAAGACTTCCCTTTTGGATCTGCCATAGCAAAGACTATTCTTGGCAACGTACCCTATCAGGTTTGTATATTTTGTGCACCCCACTAAACACTATATTTCATAGCATACAAGGTAATGCATGACAAAACTCAATTCTTGTGTCGGTTCAGAATTGGTTTGTGAAACGATTCAATGCTGCAGTCTTTGAAAACGAGCTCAAATGGTACGCCACAGAACCTGATGAAGGCAAGGTCAATTACACCATCTCAGACCAAATGCTACAGTTTGTTCGAACAAACAATATCGTAGCCAGAGGGCACAACATATTCTGGGAAGACCCTAAATACACTCCTCCATGGGTTCTTAACCTCACTGGCATCCAGTTACAATCTGCAGTGAATTCCAGAATACAAAGTCTCATGAGCCAGTACAAAGATGAGTTCATACACTGGGACGTCAGCAACGAAATGCTTCATTTTGATTTCTACGAGCAAAGGCTTGGATCAGATGCAACATTGCATTTCTTTGAGACTGCACATGAATCAGATCCGTTATCAACCCTGTTTATGAATGACTTCAATGTTGTGGAAACATGCAGCGATGTAAACTCCACTGTAGACGCCTATATCTCACGGGTAAGAGAACTGCAAAAAAATGGCATCTTCATGGATGGAATTGGCTTGGAGGGACACTTCACAATACCCAATCCTCCTCTCATCAGAGCCATCCTAGACAAGTTGGCAACACTTGGACTTCCCATTTGGCTTACTGAGGTTGATATAAGCAAGACAATTGATAGAGATTCACAGGTAAGTTATCATAGATGATGTGAATTTTAAGGTGGTTATGATAATCTGAAATGAAGTGTGATTTTGATAACATGTAGGGAAGTTATTTGGAGGAAGTGTTGAGGGAAGGGTTCTCACATCCTTCTGTGAATGGGATAATGCTTTGGACAGCATATCATCCAAATGGGTGCTACCAAATGTGTCTGACAGACAACAATTTCAAGAACCTGGCAGCAGGTGATGTTGTGGACAAACTCCTTGAAGAGTGGAAAACCGGTCGTGTAGAGGGAGTTGCAGATGTTCACGGTTCCTATAGCTTTTATGGCTTCTTAGGAGAATATACTGTTACTGTCAACTATGGCAACAGGACTACACATTCAACATTCTCCCTCTCTCGAGGTGAAGAAACTAGACATTTCACCGTTACACTCTGATCCCACTCTTAGCTGCTTAACATAACTGCAAACACTAGTTTCAAATTCTTCCTTTCTCTAGTCCACTTCTGCTTCAATGAAGATGCTGTGTTCAGAATTTTTTCTACAACTGTTTTCCTGTTTTCAGTCTTACACGTATATGACCGATTATGAAATAGTATAAGAGAAACATTACAATTCAAAATCATAATAAATTATTCCTCATGTTCTTACACGCCACAATATGCAGTCATCATTATTAAACCGATAGGTAAAAGGAACAAGGGATTTTTGTAATGGAAATGGTTTTACTTTATTTACATTTTTCAATAAAATCTTCATAGGCAAACTATTTCTATTTAGTGGCGGTTTTGTCTCTCAGTTCTAGAACAAGTACAAGGTATTGAAGGTATTGGATATAGTCAAGTTTTGAACGAGACCCATTTAAAGTAACAAATTTTGATTTGTTTCACATTACCAACTACCTCTAAATAAAAACAGAGGATATTAACTTTTATATCATAGATAAATATCGTTACATGTCTCAAGTTTTAATATATTTTTATTCAAAAAATTAAAAAATAAGTGAATATAACCATTCTAATTTAATGACATCAATTATTTTTGTGTTAAACAATGTTTCAATGTGTTTCAATGTTACATTTAAGTTAAAATCTATCAAATGTTGAATATTTATATTTGTTTATTTTTAAAATTTAAATTGTATCAAAGTTTGAAAGATAAACAAATTTTAATTTTTCACTAAAATTAGAAACTAAAAACATATTTAATCTTTTATATAAACATACTTTCTGCACAATCATTAACTCCTTAAATATTGATAAGTATAACAATTGTGGTACATACAACCTTAAATATTGATAAGTATAACAATTGTGGTACATACAAATCCAATATGTAAAAGATGGATTGTGATGGTTTCAATTTCTTTTGAGTACTATTAGTATTAGTTTGACACTCAACAAATTTCTAGAGATAATTTTCATTTATTGTTTTATATATATATATTATAAATATAAAAGTTAATTTTTGAAGGATTAAGAATGTGTTTGGTTTATAACTAAAAAGGTTAAGTTTAATTGAATGAAATTGGAATTTCATCTACTGAAAAACATAAAAATTATTGTTTTGAATGCAACCACAATTTAGATTTCTTTAATACTCCATAAAACTTAAAAATGAATGATCAAGTCAACGTGACTTTCAATACTCTTTAAGTAACTTTTGGGGTGCTCAAATAGTAATCCAAACACACCAAATATCCTTAAAATTGAATTATCAACGGGTGCAGCGTCTACAACATATTTTCCTTCTTTTTTTAGAATAAGATGAAATTCTCAATCCAATACTTGAGTTAAGAATTATATAACAAAAAGACAAAGAGGTTGTAAAGAATGGTCAAATCATAACTTAATTTATAATTAGAGGAGTGATAAGTATAAGTGTAGTATAAGTAATACGAATATCATTTTAGGGTCTGTGTAGTATAATTGAAAATGATTTTTTATTATTAAATTTTAATTATTTTTTTTATAACATGATATAACATTTTTACGTGGTTTTAAGATATTAAAAATTAAAAAATAAAAACCACTTAAAAAATATTACCTAAAATTATAAAAAAAAATTGTCAATAGTTAAAATATTATTGTAGATAATATAATAGAAATCTGGTGCTATGTATGACTTATGGGATCAGTAAGGACAAACAAAATCACGTGTGTATACTGATGTTTTCATATCTCGAGGTTGCTATACTTAAATATAATACATTTTGTTCCATCCAATATATTTTATTACTTATCATGGTAACAGAGTTCAGTTTTTATTTTATTTTATGGTCGATTTTTATTTAATCAATATTTTATTTATTTATTTACTATTATATGTTTAGTAAGCGAATCTTGATATTTTAAGATATTTAAAATACTTTTAATAACGTTAAAAACCATTCTACTAATAAATATAATAAATCTAAATAACACATAGAAAATATTCATACAAAAAATAATTTTCAGACATTAGACATTAAGAAGAGTGACAATGAAAATAAATGGTATATACACTTAAAATGCTCTAATTTAAAATCTCAATCTAATTTAGTAAATGAATTTATATTATATTAATACAATGATATCCGATCAGATTATAATTCAATAAAAAATCAAAATTTACTTAATTACGTCTTATAAATTTATTATTATACCACAACTGTAATACAATTCATATACGAACAATATATGTAATTGTCTTATTTATATATAATAAATAAAACCACACAAAGCAAAACAATAATAATATATATCATCTAAAATATATCAATTATAATAATTAATATTTTAAGTTGAAGACAATTAAAGTACAGATTAAAATTACAATTTAGAAAAAATTGTAAAATAGTCCTGAAAATTATATAAAATTATGAATTATACGATGATATAATTGCATTTAAGATGATACACATTTAAAAAAAAAATAATAAAATCTTGAAAATAATAAAATAAAGGTATAAATATACATTTGGTACCCAAACTTTTTCGGAAAGTTCAATGTGGTACCCGAACTTTAGGAATGTTCAATTTGGTACCCCAATTTTCTAAAGAGGTTCAATTTGGTCCTCTCCGTTAAG
>Ga0214544_1006919_pt1 | contig 20445 bp, 8 predicted proteins | sample CNSS3metaG_FD_160074 | JGI IMG/M metagenome (GOLD analysis project Ga0214544, IMG submission 160074) | Root nodule microbial communities from cowpea collected in UCLA plant growth center, Los Angeles, California, USA - CNSS3 | ecosystem: Host-associated > Plants > Roots > Nodule | place: USA... | reverse complement strand
ATATATTTATATGGAAGAAGAAGTTACATGAAAGATATAAAAAAAAAAAAGTGAGAAGGAAAGAAAGAAAGGAGAGAGAGAAAGAAAGAAAGGAGAAAGAGGGAGAAAGAGAAAGAAAGGAGAGAGAGAAAGAGAAAGAGAAAGAAGAGAGGGAAAGAGAAAATAGGGAAAGAAAGTTTAGAGCAAAGATTCAAAGAGATCCTAGTCCTCTACAAATATTATTAGTGTGTCCTTCAATCAATAAGGTAAGGGGGGAGTGAGGTTAAGCTCTTATATATTAATCTTGATAAGCTCATGGGTTTTATATTAATCCTTTATTTATTTTTGAATCTTATATTATTCTATTTACTTCCATTTAACTTATTCTCATTTATTATCCTCTTATATTTATTTAATTTATCTCTAGTTATACACTGATCATGTTTATTTATTCTACTTAATCTTCAATTATGCACTGATCTTGTTTATTTATTTATTTTATTTAATCTCCAATTATGCATTGATCCTATTTATTTATTTAATTTATTTTCAGTTACGCACTGGTCCTATTTATTTTTTTTATTTTTTATTTATCTCAAGTTACGCACTGGTCCTATTTATTTATTTTATTTTATTTTTATCTTCAGTTACGCACGAGTCCTATTTATTTATTTTATTTTATTTTATTTATCTCTAGTTATGTACTAGTCCTGTTTATATATTTTATTTAATCTCCAGTTATGCACTGATTCTATTTATTTATTTTATTTTATTTATCTCCAGTTACACATTGGTCCTATTTAATTATTTTATTTTATTTATCTCTAGTTATGCATTGGTCTTGTTTATTTATTTCAATTAATATATCTCCAATTACGCACTGGTCCTGTTTAATTTATATTTTTGTTATTATATCTATTTATAACGTTCTAATCCTTATCTAATTATATTTAAAGTTCTTGCTTTGATTCTTATTTTATTATTATAATTAAAAAGGAATGTGAAGTGAAAGTAAATATTATTTTATTCAGTGAGCTTGGATAGAAGAAAATTGCATGTACATTTTAACGTTGTTTTATATTCTTTGTGTATAATTTATACAATGACATGAATTGATAGTCATCACATTTTATGATCTTTGAAAATATCCAAGAGTATGTCAGTTAAGTAAGAGTTAAGTCTGGTTTTAATAAGTTGAGATTAAACCAGTGTCAAAGTGTTTGTATTTGGGAAGTCACAGTTTGGTACACTGCAGGATGAAAGGCAGGGACCATGGTGGGGTTTAAGGAAGTTTTACCAAGTAGGTGAATATCTGGATAGTTCAGAATAGCGCACTGGACTAGGATATTCATAGGCCAAACTTGGGACTATTTGATACTTGCTTGGCATCGCCAAGGTTAGGTAATGAGTATATATCTCTTTTGTGAGCTGATGAATGGCTAATATTCTCGAGAAAGAAATAATTATGATTGTACCAATGTTTTATGAGAAATACTCAACTACCTAATCACTTCCCAAAGTAACTTTTGATGTTCATAATGGATCATCAGAAGTGGAATATGGATTCATATGTCTGGTAAAATAAGATCAAGTTTTGTGATTGTAGGTCCAAATCTAGGCCCCCGGTGTCTATATTGTTTGTTGAGTTTATTAAGATTGATATTTAAGGCTTATAATGACCTCACTCCTTTCATATTTTTCTTTCATATGTACCTGTTGCATGAGCAAAAGAGGAACTTGCTCAGTGAGAGTTGTTCGAGATATTATTGGTGGATCTTCTGAAGATTGACTCATGGATAATTTCTATTAATACCTTTAGGAGATATTAAAAATATAGATAAATCTTCTATTCTGATGTAGGACTCTTAATATTTTACAAATATAGATTTTTGTAATATTTCATGAACAATTACAGAAATGTAAACTATATATATGTATATAAATTTATGTTATTATTAATGTTCTCTCAAGGAAAATCTTATGGTAAAAGAAAAATTAATTCCATATCTTTTTATCAAATAATAATTATTTAGTATAGTAGTCGGGGCGTCACACCCAACACCCCCAAAAGAGTGACCACTATTTAAGTGACGTCCAACGACACTGCAATGGCGCCCAATGATATACCAGAAGCAAAAACTACAACTTTGAGTTTTAATTGAGCAAATTAACTCTTCTTGAGCTTTTCCCACTTAATAAACTTCATAATGTTTTAATATATAAATCTCTCAACTCAAGAACTACCTAATTTAGTCAATCAAAGGTTTCATAGAGAAGTTCCTATTAACAATAAAATTCAATTTTCAAGTACAAACACAAAAGGGAAATAATTAAGTAATAAAATAATTTAGGATAATAGTTAATAATTTAATTTCAGAAAAATATAATAAAATTGAAATTAATAGGTATGTATTTAATAATAATTTCATTCAAATAAATTTGGATTAAGAGATTAAAATTAACATATATATTACTAAGTATTGATTATACTAATAGTTTAATAAGAAAAATAAAAAAATCGTAAATATAATTAAAATTTCTAACTAAAAGGAAGCAATTAAGTAATAAAAAAATTGTAATAATAATTTTAATTCAGTTTTAGAAAAAAATATAATAAAAATCGAATTAATAAATATGTATTTAATAATAATTTCATTCAAATAAAACTAGATTAAAACTAATTTCCTATTATATAGACTCAATCTAATTTATAAATTACCTAATATTAATCATACTAATAATAATTTCAATTAATAATTAATAGTTTCAACAACAAAAAATAGAAACATAATTAATATTTCCAATAAAAAGAAATAATTAAGTAAAAAATTGTAATAATAACTTTAACTTAATTTTATAATAAAAATATAAAAAAATCAGAAATAGTAGATATGTATTTAATAATAATTTCATTAAAATAAAACTAGATTAAAATTAATTTATTGGTATATATTACTAAATATTAATCATACGACTAATAATAATTTTATTTAATAGTTAATAGTAATATTAGTTGTGAGAACCTGGAAACAAATTACAAAAAGAATATAATTATAGGTATATATTATTATTATAATATTCCTTTAATTTCTATTAAAATATATTATAAAAATATATGTGGTTTTAAGAGAGTTTTTCAAAAGTAAAGATTAAATGCAACAAGCCTTCATTCTTAATTATGGAAAGTTAGGTTTTTCTCAATCTTCTCTCCTTTCTTAGTAAATTGATCTCATTCTTTGTTTTTTTAAAACTATAGAAGCAATCGGTGCGAAGAATCTTACCATACAATTCAATCAATTTTATCTTGCGATAAGTTCAAATTCTTCTTAGAGAGTACATATAGTTTTCTTATGCATGTGTGGCTGCATGTTGTCATCTAGCCTTTGTCCTTGAATTATGTTTTGATCGTTGATTTAGTTTTTGGGTTGTGTAAATAGGATGTCATAAGTGGTGAAATTGTGTAAGGGGTGTAACATCCCGGTCGGATATTACTAATTTAAATAAAATAAAGTAAAATAATATTAAATATGCCATTTTTTTTCAAAGTTTTTTTCCAAATCGCGGGAAAATTAAAACCCTAATAAAATGTCTCAAAATTCAAAACCATAAATTAAACTTCAGGTTTACATAATTCAAAATTGATCAACTAAATGTTTACAAAATAGTCAAATATAATCTATAAAACTTCCCAAGTTATCCCTTCTCGGGCTCTAAGCATCATTAGCTGCACCTGAAACAACTTCTGCTCCCGTGTAACGAATTACACGATCATCGCAAAACACACACAGAAAGGGTGAGCTCATGTAACAATATAAACGTATAATTTAATACATATAAGTTCATCCCAAATTACTTTATTTCAGCCAATGCTTAAACAAGTAACCTTACTGCCTTGAGGTTTCCAACCCAAAATTTATTGACCATGGACTCAGGATATATATGCTTCCATGAACCCGCCCGCTCGTGGTCCTGCCTCTACGAATCTCCCCGCTAGTAGTCCAACTCTACGGACCTCCCCGCCCATAATCCAACAGCTACGAACCTCCCCGCTCGCAGCAACTCTCAAGTGTGAGCACAGAACATACAAACCTCCCCATTTGTATCCTCACACGAGAGCACCATAATATGAACCTCCCCGCTCATATTATCACGTGTTCATCACCATTCATGAACCTACCCACTCATGACATAGTCAAGCATCTCCTTGTCCAAGTCCACATCGCAACACATTAAAATGAAAGTAAGAAAAACACATTGCCTTATACAAGATACACACTCAAGTTGGTCTTAGGGATTTAAATGCTTCCACGAACCTGCCCGTTTGTTGTCCAACTCTACGAACCTCCTCTCTCGTAGTCCAACTCTACAGACCTCCCCGCCCGTAGTCCAACACACGTGATCCAACAACTACGAACCTCCCCGCTCGCAGCAACCCTCAAGTATGAGCACTGAACATACGAACCTCCCTGCTCGTATCCTCACACATGAGCATCATAATATGAACTTCCCCGCTCATATTATCATGTGTTCATCACCAGTCATGAACCTACCCACTCATGACAATATCAAGCATATCCCAGACCAAGACCAATACAACAAGCCATGCAAAACATATCATAAACGCACCTTACCACTACACCATCGCCTGACGCAACTTAAGTGCCACTAGGCGAAATGGAAGTGCAGACCGCTTGGCGGTTCTACAACATTGTCAGGCATCACGACACACAAAGCTTCTCTATTTCTGGTTATTGCTTGACAGTTCACTCTGCACCATCAGGAGCTACACCAATAATGTGACACTACTTGTTTTAGGTACTCTAACTCAATTCCTAACATTCAACAATTCAATTCTCAAACATCCTGGAACCAAATTCATATATTTCATATACTCAAATTTACAACATCAAAGCTCATATGCATCATTCAATTATAAGCACACATCTATCCCTTTCTAAATTCATATAAAATCATCAAAACAAAGTATTATACTCAACACACAATCATGGACAACCAAACAATATACAAACCAAGAAGAACACATAACTATTGTCCCAAAATATCGCACGAGCAATAAAATAGTAATAATGATAATAATAAAAGTAACAACAACAATAATAATGATGATAATAATAATAATAAAATGAAACAATAAAAATAAAAATAAAAATAATCAAAATAATAATAAAATGAAACAACAATAATAAAATAAGAATATTAATAAAATAATAATAATAATAATAATTAAATAAAGCACTAATGAAACAATAATAATGATAATAAAATCATAAATAAAATAAAACAATAATAAAAATATTAATGATAATAAAATAATAAAATAATAATAATAAAATAAAATAACAAGAATAAGAATAAGAATACTAATAATAGTAATAATAAAAATAAAAATAAATATATTAATAATAATAGTAAAATAAAATAATAAAAGTAAAAATAGTAATAACAATAAAAAAAATAAAAAAAATTTATAATTATAATAATTATAATAATTATAATATAAATAACAATAATAATTATTATAATAATAATAATGATAAAAAAATAATAAATAATATTAAAATAAACTAAAATTAGTAATAATAATAATAATAAGAATAATAGTTATAATGATAACCGTAATAATAATAATTAAAATAATAATAATTATAATAATAATAATAATAATTAAAATAATAATAATAATAGTAAAATAAATTAATAATAATAACATTAAGGATAATAATAGTAATAATAATAATAATAGAAATAATAATAATAATGATAAGAATAATAATAATTAGTAGTAAAATGAAATAATAATAATAATAATAATAAATAATTATAATAATAATAATAATAATAATAATAATAAATATGTTGTGTTTAGAAGAACTCTAAATACGCATTCTAGAAGTCGAATGCAACTAAAGCAAATCAATTAAATTCCAACCTAAATTAATAAAATCACCTCTGCAATCCCCGTTTATAAGCCACTTTCTATAATTATTCCTTTCCTCTTTTATATAATATATTAAAAATTAGTAATTATACCATATCATAATTTCTATAAAAAAACACTACCAAAGAAAATTACTAATTATTCTAAAACCTTAATTGCAACATACCAAAAGTTTAGTCATTACCAAATCTTAATACCCAAAAGCTACAAGTCATATATAATATCAAATACAACAAAAAATAAAAGAGAGAAAGCCGACCCCACTTTTAACCTTCTTTAAATATATATACAAAGCAGATAATTTGTTTCCTTTTTTTCTTTAATATTATATAAATTACTATATGATGAATGTCGTAAAATATCCTCCTAAATATTATAACATACCATAACACCACATTTATCTACTTTTTCATATAACTAAAAAAATGAAAACTCGAGAACGCAACCCCAAGTCACGCTACTGGAAAAAAAAAAAACATAAACCCTAATCTTTCCTTTGCATCATTTTACATCTTAAAACTTTAATCAAATAAAAACAATAACCTAACTAACTTAAATGTTATTTTCAAATATAATCTTAATCCAAAATTCTAATAAAAATTCAATTTTCTTTTAAATAACTCAAAAATTTAAAAATTAAACAAAAACACATAATACATGAAGCAATTGGAAACAGTGGCCGCCATGAGAAGAGGAACGATGGTTGTGACTTAGAGACCACCACAACAGGTGGAAATGCATAGGAGTACGAGAGAGTCGCGATTTGGATCCCACCAAAGCACAAAGTCAAGTAAAAAATCAGCATTGGAGATTGGACATAGTCATAATTGGGAGCATGACACAAGTGGCATGATGGGATGGTGGTGAGGGGACAAGGCTGGGAGAATATCGACTGAGAATGAAAATAGGGATACAAAGACTCACACAAAAGACATGGTGCCATAACGAAGAGGGAGGGTGAACTTGGAGTACCATGACGAGGCTACCAGAAAATGGAATGCAGATGCTTGGAGTTCACCAACATGATCATGATCATGTGTTACATAAGAGTAAATTATGTTGTTGTAATAAGACAATTTCACCAACGATGAGGTGACAATATAAAAGTTAAATTATATGTGTGTGACACGTTAATTATGTTTAATGATTACTAATTTTTAAAGAAAGGATGACTCAATTATTATGTTTCACAACTTAACAAAATATAACCATAGGTTCATGATAAATGTACTTTTTTAACATGAGAAAACACCTAGTTACCTATTGAAGAGATTAAGAATTTGATAAGATATTGATCAATCACCATAAAATAAGGATAAACCTTTAATTCAAAATTTGGATGAAAACCCGTTAAAATCGATTTTAGGATGATATTCTCCCTATAATCATCTTAGACATGTTGTAAAAAAAGACAAAACGCTATATCTTTAAATAAAATATCTTAAATCAATTTTCAACATTTTATATCTTAACATATCTATAGATATATAGGTTGTTGATTAAGGATGAGAAAATAACCAACCCGTTATAATTTTGACTACCTCACGGTTGACTTTCCAAAAATAAGATAGGAAAAAACTAACATGTCAACTTTTTTCTTATTTTTAAAATTTTAAATTTCTCTTTAATTTTGTATTTTATATATTAAAAATTTTGTATTTTTAATTGATTAATTAATGTCTTGAAATAAAGTTTTGTATATATCTAAATATTTAAGTAAAATTAAAAAGTAAAAAGTGACGAGAGAGTTTCCCTAGCACCAAATTGCACTGACAATTTATCCTTTAATGTGAAAAACTTTAATTAAAAAAACAAATAATTTTACTTATTCAAATAAAATAAAATACAATATAAGACTGGATATGGCATGTCGTGGCAGAATCTAGGCCTTACAATTCGGACGCTAAAACGGCCAAAACCCTTCCTATATGATTCTAGAACAATCTCTCGCGTTATATCTTCACTAAACCCTTTCTTCATTTCCTTGTAAGGGGTTTTCGTTACTCTCGCTCAGACTCATTCACAGATAGAGATAACACATAACAAGGAAGACTCTCTTACTCACTCTCTTGTGTGTGGAGAGTTCAAAGTATGGCTCCCGTACTGAGCAGAACCATGGCCACGCCCTCTCTTACCTCTCTCCTTCCTTCTTCCTCCTTTTCAAGGGCTTCCCCTCTCAGAAGCGCTTTTCTGCCGCCGCAGCTCGCTCGCCGGAGGAGCTTCTCCGCCGCGGGGCTGAGGTGGGCGCAGAGGCGCGAGAGGAAGCTCGCTGTTCGATGTGAGGCCGCCGTGGCCGAGAAGGAGGAGACCACCGGGGAGAAGTTTGAGTACCAGGCTGAGGTGTGTTTTTAATGATTTTGTAGGTTTGTTAACCATATTGGAGTTTTTGGTCGTCTTGAGTGAGCTAAAGGTTCAACCTTTTTGCTATTACGTGTGGCTTGTAATTCCAAGTAAATAAGCCTACATCGTGAAGTGTGTGCGTGTGTGCGAGAGACAGATTTACTTAGGAAATGAATTCAATGTCAATTTACTCTTGTACTTGGTTTGGAATTTTGACAAAGACCCATTTATTACTGGTATGTTTGCTTGTGAGAGAGATTTATGAATCTGATGAATTCCGTGATCTATATATGTGTTTGGTGTGTATATATTTATGTATATGTATGTCATGATCATATATATCTTCATTTGTATATGATATTTACTATGATCATCTAGTTTTTCTTTTTGGAGGATTAGAAAGTAATTAGTATTCACACTCAAAAACAAGTGAATGTGGCAAATCCTTTTATTAACGCATACATATATGTTGCAATTAGTTTGGAATTTTGATATGAAAGTGATAGACTTAATGCATAAAGGGGTTTGTGTGTGCATGATTTTTTCTGAATGAAGGGGTACATCAATTTGTTTTTGCACTTCCCTTGGAATGAAGGGAGATCTGTTATTAAGTGTATTAATTTTGCTGAAGTACGTGTATTCCATTTTTCTTTTGTGCAGGTGAGTCGATTGTTGGATTTGATTGTTCACAGTCTGTACAGCCACAAGGAAGTTTTCCTTCGTGAACTTGTGAGGTAATCTGACTAATGTTTCCATGTTTGCATGATTGTGCTATTGTTGTTGAGTAGTGCATACTAAAAGAGGTTGCTTTAGTAGATGCCATGTTTTTTTTTTTTTTTCACTTGGGATTTTTGCACCTATTTCTAACACGGGTTATATGATATGAGTATGCTACCACTGGACTGTGATGTATTGTGTTGATTGTTGTTCTGTTCTTCCAGTAATGCTAGTGACGCTTTGGACAAGTTGAGATTCTTAAGTGTGACTGAGCCTTCTCTGCTCGGAGATGCTGGAGATCTTGAGATACGTATAAAGTCTGATCCAGAAAATGGAACTATTACTATAACGTATGTATCTGTATTGTTTTGGTTTTATTTCACTTTTCATGGGTACCTGTGATAAGGAGTATTAAACTGTTAACTCTTGACTCTGTAGGGATACTGGTATTGGAATGACTAAAGAAGAGCTCATTGATTGTCTTGGAACTATTGCTCAGAGTGGTACATCAAAATTTTTGAAGGCACTTAAGGTGATTTGCCATTGAGCTGAAATGTGGCTTTCATTGATAATTGATGCTTTAATTCTTCAATCATGTTTTTATATCCCCCTTGTGTTACAGGAAAACAAGGATCTAGGAGCAGATAATGGTTTGATCGGACAATTTGGTGTTGGATTCTACTCTGCTTTTCTTGTTGCTGAGAAGGTATCGAGTGGCTTTCTTAAGTACATCATGCTGGTTGATTTTTCTGATTTTAACTGTTTCTGAATTTTGCCATTAATTGGCTATTCCTGCATGGCAATCAGGTTGTTGTTTCTACGAAGAGCCCAAGATCAGATAAGCAGTATGTGTGGGAAGCAGAAGCTGACAGTAGCTCTTATGTGATAAAGGAAGAAACTGACCCGGAAAAGCATCTGCGGCGTGGTACACAAATTACACTGTTTTTAAGAGTGAGTGATGTTATTTCGTTTTTTAGAAAGGTTACATGGAATGTAAGAACTGAGAAGTATGTATTGATGAAAGGTTGAACTCAGGATAATTCTTGCTTCTTGTCTAGCCAGATAACTGATATTAATTAAATAAGTATAAAGTTTTAAATTTCAGTGGGAAATCTTCTTTTGAAATTTATTTGTCCTCTTTCAGTACAAGGATAAATCTAGTATAATATTTGGAACATCAATTTAGTGCTGACATGTTTTATGTGGTTAAAACACTCAAATTTTTCTTTACTGGCCAGGAGGATGACAAGTATGAATTTTCTGAGCCAACCAGGATTCAGGGTTTGGTGAAGAATTACTCACAGTTTGTTTCCTTCCCCATCTACACATGGCAAGAAAAGTCGAAAACTGTGGAGGTAAGCAGGCCTTCTGTTACAGATTCCTGTGTTGATGTTGGGTGGCTGATGTGCTAAACCAATTCTATGTGTACAAGTGGTAGTTTTCTACTTTGCACATATGTTTAGTAGTTTTTATACTGATCTACCTTTTCTATTGTCTATGAAATGCTTTATTTTAATTTCTTTTGTTGGGTTCTAGTATTGTTCAAGGTACTCTTTTTGGTTATTGATTTCTATCAGTGAATAATGAGATTTGGTCTTTACTTGATGGTAATTATAAATATTTACTTATCAACAGGGGTAGAAAAGGAACTTGAAATGGTTCCTTGTGGTTTTTGTCTTTGTGTTGGTAAATTTGTTCTACATTAGCTATGGTTTTTGTCACCTTTAGGACGACTGGGTTATTTTTAGTTTGAGACAACTGTTAGGTAGAAAGGAAACTTGAAATGGTTCCTTGGTATTTGGTGTTTGTGTTTGAGGTGAATTTATTCTACCTTTAGGATGACTGGCTTATTTTAAGTTTTACATAGCCGTTTGTTGGGTTTCTGTGAATGGGTTAATACTGGGCTATATTTGCTAGCATATTCAGGTCAGAGAGGATTGATGTTGGTTGTAATGAGGGATTAGTGGTGAATAGGAGATGGTTATTAAGAAGTGTTAAGTGATGCTCGAAAAGGTGTGTTCTTTTAGAAATTTATTTCCATCTGGAAAGGGAGCAACCATTTTCTTTTCAATTGAATAGAAAATGTTGTGGATGAATAATATGTCAAACAATTGAAGTATAAAAAATAATTTCAGTTTATTTATTAAAAAAGCATAATAATACTTGTAGAGTGACTCATTTTATCTAGGTTAAATTTATTTACTGTAAATTCTCATTCTCTATTTTCATAAATATTTTTGAAGCTTATAGAAATGTTTTTCATGGAGTGGCAAATGAATCAGCTCTAGTTTTTTTGGCCATTAATTTAATTATCTATCAATTAATTAATTTTAATATTGGCAGGTGGAAGAGGAGGAAGAACCCAAAGAAGGGGAAGAACAAAATGTAGAGGTAATGACTTTATAGTATTTCTTGATGTCGGTGTTGTACTTGTTTTTCTAATTTGTTACCAAAACCAAGTGAATCTGTATCTGCTTGTGTTATAAGGGTGAGAAAAAGAAGGTGAAAAAGACTAAAACCGAGAAGTATTGGGACTGGGAATTAGCCAACGAAACAAAGCCAATATGGGTGAGTTTGAGATATATCTACTTTTATGGTGCTAGCACATTATCTCCGTGCATTTTTTCTTATCATTCTGTTATCGTGCCTCTTATTGGTCTTACTTCGCTGTTTTTCTTTTAATTTTTGGTAGATGCGGAACCCAAAAGAAGTTGAAAAGGAGGAGTACAATGAATTTTACAAGAAGACTTTTAGTGAATTCTTAGAGCCACTTGCACATACTCACTTCACTACCGAGGTATATTGAAAATTTAGTGTATCAGAAGAAGGTCATTTCCTTTACGTAGTTATCAATTTGACTAGGCTTTAAACTCTGCAGGGTGAGGTCGAGTTCAGAAGCATTTTATATGTTCCAGGAATGGGACCTCTTAACAACGAAGAAGTAGTGAATCCTAAAACAAAGAACATACGCTTGTATGTTAAGCGTGTATTCATTTCAGATGATTTTGATGGGGAGCTGGTGAGTACTAATTTACCATAAGCTTCTAAGTGGGATTTGTCTTGTATATTTTAAATTTATGTCAATGCCACTCTTTCATTATATTGTTATTGTGAATCATGAAAGGAGGAAAATTTTTGGTTCCTACTCTGGTGTATAACTTCAAACTCTTAGTGGGATTTGTCTTGTATATTTTAAATTGATGGCAATGCCCCTCTCTCATTATATTGTTATTATGAATCATGAAAGGAGGAAAATGTTTGGTTCCTACTCTGGTGTATAACTTCAAGCTCTTATGTGTCATATCTGTGTTTTTGTTGTTTATTGCTCCTTATTTTATCGACTGTTCTCAGCTACCTAAGAAGGAAGAGCTTGGAGCATTGAAGAGCTTAATTGACATTTTACTTGCCTTTTTATTTCTCAGTTTCCACGTTACCTGAGCTTTGTGAAGGGTGTGGTTGACTCAGATGACCTTCCTCTCAACGTTTCTCGAGAGATCCTTCAAGAAAGCAGAATTGTAAGAGGACTACCACTTTTCCTGCTTATTTCATATGATAAACATGAATGATGTTTGATGACTATGTGTTTTTCTTATAATGTTATTTTATTCTAATAATATTGTGATCAGGTAAGGATAATGAGAAAGAGACTTGTCAGGAAGGCATTTGATATGATTCAAGATCTTGCTGAAAGTGAAAATAAAGAGGTTTGTTGCCATAAACCTAGCGTCTTTATATTTTGAATATGAATTTGGAGTCTATTGATTTAATGAATGATTTTTGTGTGATTCCAGGACTACAAGAAATTCTGGGAGAACTTTGGTAGGTTTATAAAATTAGGTTGTATTGAAGACACTGGAAATCATAAGCGCATAACACCCTTATTAAGGTTTTACACTTCCAAAAGTGAAGAGGAACTTAAAAGCTTGGATGATTATGTTGAAAACATGGGAGAAAACCAAAAGGCTATCTTTTACCTAGCAACTGACAGCTTGAAGAGTGCAAAGACTGCTCCATTTGTGGAGAGACTGATTCAGAAAGATATTGAGGTATCTCTACATGTTAATTGTGCTTGTAGATAGGGAATTGGTCGGTGAGATGGCAACCAAGGTTGTCAGCTTCCCTCTGCAGTACCTGCTATCTTGTGGAGGGTTAGGCTTTTTGTTTGTGTGTATGATTGAAATGCTTGATATAACTGAAGTTAATTGTGTCTATTGTTATAGGTTCTTTATTTGGTTGAACCTATTGATGAAGTTGCCATTCAGAACTTACAGACATATAAAGAAAAAAAATTTGTTGATATCAGTAAGGAGGATTTAGAATTAGGTTCGTATTGTTTCCTACCTTGCTTTCGATTGCTCAAATACTATTTTGTTTCCGGGAAATTTGGATTTGAATATTGTTCTCAAAAAAATTATTAAATCAGGTGATGAGGACGAAGTCACAGAGAGAGAAAACAAACAAGAATACAACCTACTGTGCGATTGGATAAAACAACAGCTTGGTGATAAGGTTGCCAAAGTTCAAATCTCTAAGCGCTTGAGTTCATCTCCTTGTGTCCTTGTATCAGGGAAGTTTGGTTGGTCTGCAAACATGGAGAGGTTAGTCAGCGACTCATTTAGCTTTTCAAGCCATTCTCTCACAAGCAGTTGATGATTCTCATGACATAAGGCTTGAACAATCTTCAATTTTCATTTCTTCAGACTAATGAAGGCACAGGCTCTTGGGGACACTTCAAGTTTGGAGTTCATGAGGGGGAGGAGAATATTGGAGATTAATACAGATCACCCCATTATCAAAGACTTGAGTGTGAGTTGACATTGACTTTGGAGTTTATTGATTTATATAAACCGTTGTTACTATATTATTAAGTTTTCTTATAATTTGCACAGAAAACATATACACATAGCATAGACACACTTTTGATTAAAAGTACATAATTATTGAATGTAGAAACTGATATATAGCCATACTCTGAATTGAACTTGTCTGACTTGTTTTAATTATTTTTATCTCCTTCCAGGCTGCCTGCAAGAATGCACCTGACAGTAGTGAAGCTAAGAGAGCAGTGGATCTCTTATACGACACAGCTCTAATTTCTAGTGGATTTTCTGTAAGTGCAATATAAAATTTGATTTTTCATATAACATGCAGACTACATTTGGTCTATAACTCACCAAAATGATGTTGCTGAATTGATATTGTTAACCTCATATAGTAGGATAAGACTCATTTTCCCGTAATAAATATAGGTTATCCGCAGTTTTGATTAAACATAGTTTCTCAGTTAGAGCAGCCTAATAGCCCGGCTGAGTCGGGTAATACGATATATAGTGGGATAATGCTTATTCTGTTGTGACAAATATAGGTTAACTGCAGTTTTGATTAACATATTTCTCAATAATGCAGCCTGATAGCCCAGCTGAGTTGGGTAATAAGATTTATGAAATGATGGCCATGGCCGTAGGAGGAAGATGGGGTAGATCAGAAGATGAGGAGGGAGAAGCATCTGAAGCTGAGTCAAGCTCGGCTGAGGAAAGTACAGAGCCAGAAGTTTATGAACCCACTGAAGTCATTACAGAGACTGATCCATGGACAACAGATTAGGCATACTATGCCTCAGAATTTTAAAATTTTGGCATTATAGGAAAATAATGAATTCAAAGGTTGGAAAGGAATTAGAGAGTCTAGGTTTTTTTTTCCTATGATTTTTCATGGGGTTGAAGGAGCATTGAAATGTAGAACTGTGAAGAATGTCTTAAGGGTCAAATCATTTTGTACCTTTTGGAATTAAGAACTAGTTTTGTTGGTGGTGACAATTTGATGCTTCATGGTCTCGGGTGTCACTGTATTATTCTTTTTAGGTGTGAAGATCTTTCACGTGGTTGGGAGCAAGTCTGGAAGCTGAAATGAAATGATCAATGATTCTTGTTCCCTCATTTCTGTCATGGATGTGTAGTTCAACCTGACAACACTAGTCGATGCTTAATTGATATGCAATGGAAAATTTTATAAATACTTTTTAGACGGCTGTGTTTTAGTTCGATTAAATTTAATTATAGAACCATATCCACGCATCAAGTATGAGTTTCCAATGCAACTGTCAGTTGGCAAGTAAAATTTGGGCTTCTGAATAATTCAATTGTCAGAGTAATTTAAATAATTCAACTCACAAAGTTTATGTATGGAATTTAATTGGAATATAGTGACAAATGTATAATATTTTTTATTTTTTATTTTTAAAATTAGTATTCCGTTGTGGAATTTTATATATACAACTAAAATTTGGGTTTTGGGCAATGCACTTTGCAAGTATTTTAAATTATCAATTGGCAAAAGTTTTTGTATGGAGTTAAATTGGAATATAGTGTCTGTACAAATATATTTTAAATTATCATTCAACTATCGACTGATATATAGTTTTAGTTTTTACTTTTGTTATAGTTGTTAAAAATATAGGGAAGTGATTCATTTGGTGTGTGAAATGCTCTGCTAATTTAGTTCTAAAGGTAGAATGTATCATTTTATTTTTGAATATAAGAATTCAGATTGGTTCTTAATATAATAGTTATGTGATTAAACAATTATAGTTTATTGCCAAATAGGTATTTAAATTTATATCTTAAATAGTAAATAGTTTTCTATATTCAGAAACTAAATAAATATTTTCTAGAAAGATATCTACATTTCTTTTTCATGAAAAATTGAAAAAAGAAATGTGACTTTTTAGTTAAACTAATATTTCTTTGGAATATCTGTAAATTTTATTTTCAAATTCTTTTCCTATCATAAATTGTTTTCTTTAATGAATATTTGTCTTTGGAATTACAAGTCCTCTTTTTTTTTTTTTTTTCATTTTTCATTTTTTCTATTTTTTATAACTACTACTTTTGTTTTAGTATTGAGATTCATCTTCTTGACTGAACATGAAAATGTTCAACTTTATCCTCTTTCCCTTTCTCTGTTTTGATTGTTCTTTTGCAATTTGGATTAACCACCATAGGATCTGATTTAGGGATATTACTATACATTTTCAATTCGGGAGTTGTGATTTGGATCCATCACTGTGATTATTATTAGTCCTGAGGTAAATAAGTAGGTGTTGATGTTATTGTATTGAAGAAATTATATAATCTATGTTTTGATGATTAGTTGTGGGATTAAATCAATTTTTGCTTGAGTGAAAAACACTAGATGTTGTGTTTTTGTCATTTTCATGATTGTGCATGTATTTTTGGTATTCTGGATTCATTTTCATGATTGAAGCAGGTGGTTGAGCTTGATGTAGGTGGTTATGTATATCCTATTGCATTAACCTAAATACAAAACCAAAGTTAGTTAAAATATGTCGTAATAAGTTGAATTTGGTGTGTTTATTTAATAAAAACCTTAATTTTACTAAGAATATTACCATAAGATTTATAAAAAAATAAATTAAATGTCAATTTAAGGAGGGGTATATTATTTCACTTTTACAAAAAATGGGACTAAATTGAAACTAAAAACAAATATAGGGACCAAATTGAATCATTTTAACACGTGGCACAACTATGAAGTGATACGTGAAAATATAAAAAAATAAAATAAAATTTAAAAAATTCAAAAAACTCAAATTGACATGTGGCGTTGACTTTAACACCGTTTGGTCAAACTAACAATAAAGACTAAATTGAACCATTTTTAAGAATGAGGACCAAATTAAAACAGAAAAAAACTTGAGGATCAAAATGACATTACTTGACAAATGGAATGACCAAAAAAGTAATTTAACCAAAACTATATTTTGATGTTGTTGAATCATAATCTCTTTGATTAGATTTTTAACCTTAACAAGTTCCTCTTCTCTTCCCCAAATAGAAGGATACTATAAATACTAATGGATGTTATTCTGGGAGATTCAATTGTGGTCATGTATGTGATGGAAAGGAACTAGAAAACATTGGTGGTCAAAAAACCATTATTGGAGGTAACTTTCAAAAAATTGTTCAAAAAGTGTTAAGTTGTGTTCTAGTTATTTGTTTTTTGTGCACCAATTAATATTGAATCTAGTTGGTCAATTTTTTTTTCGAAGTAGTGACCTAATGAAAGTACTTATCTTTGTTATTTCTTAATTGTGGCCACATATGTGATGGAAAAGAACTAGAAATTATTGGTGCTTTACCCTTAGTGGAGGTAACTTTAAAAGAATTGTATAAAAAGTTTTAAGTTGTGTCCGAATTATTATTTTTCCGTGCACCATTTATGTGTCCGACTTGGTAGGCCTATTTTTATTTTATTTTATTTTATTTTTGCAAAGTAGTGACCTAATGAAAGTACTTATCCTTCTTAGCTTTATGTGTGATGGTAATTTCATTAGAAATACCATTATGTATAGATTTTCTATGAAACTGCCATGGTATTCCTAGAAAAATATGACAAGCTTCCATAGGAACTACATTACATAAAACTTTCTCTTCACAGTTTTTATGGAAAATTGTACCTTTACTTGTTTAAGTGTGATATCCCCATCTAAGTTAATGAAGTTTGTAGGGTTTGGGATGAGGTATTACAGCTAAGTTCAACTTTTCAGCCAATCTAGTACTACAAAAGTTACAACAAGATCCATTGTCCACGATGAGAGAACATGTATTTCTCATGGTTGCACCTCCATAGAATATTCTTTCATTCATAATGTAGTTCAATTTTTACAAACCATTTTTTGGTCTAGGACCACAAGAATCTTCCACAATAAGCTATCATGTTTAAGGTGTGAACATTCATAGCATGACAAGGATTAACTCTCCAAGAAAATATTACTAGGTACACAAGCATCAAACCCAATACTTTGCTTAAGGGAAATTCATAATTTAGAGAAAGGATTCATTATTTAGAAATTTTGATTGAAATATTTTTCAGTGTTACAAGAGATACACTATTATTTCCTCTCCTGTTAGACCTTCATATTTACTATCCTAGTTCCTCTACCATTTCAAGATTCACCTATTTGCATATTTGGTTTACAGTTTCAAATGTAATTTTAAGAGTTTAGGGCCCAAACATTTGGCTTATGTGGTTATTTTTAAAAATCAATGTAAGCTCTGTAGCTTTGTCTGAAGCACCCATCTTAGCTCAAGATCTTTAATCAGAAGACATCATCTTGAATTCTGAGAACAAAGAAATCCATATCATCCACATGGTTGCAAAGAAAATACCTACCACACAAAAGCAACATACTTCCATTTTTTTCTAGTGTCCTCGTTATATTTTGTGTATACTAAAAAAGGAGAAAATGTTTTGATACTCCACTTCCCAAAAGCTGTTAATAAACAAAATCTTAATTAAGCTCTATGCATACTCAACTACGAGACATCATTGTGGTGTCTACAACAAAGAAATCATCATGCTTCATAAAAACTCACAGTGCCCGACTATTCTCTCATCTCATTCTTCCTTCTCATTTTTATGCTTTTCTTCAATTTTTTTGCCCTAAATTACAAAGAGTTTGATATCTAGGTTTTTCTTTCAATGAGAGTACATATATATTCACAATGGTGGCCAAAATAGATAAACAAAAATCCAAAGAATCTACAAAATAGAAAGTGGAAGGAGAAAGGAAGAGAGTTTGGTACTCTTAGAAAAGGACCGCTGCAGTGGTTGCTAGTCCGTCGTTGTTGGTTCGCTGCTGGAAGACGAGAGAAGTGGTTCACCTCCTCAAAAATCGCTGCAGAGTGCCCACTCGCTGCTGCAAGACAAAAGACTTTCCCAAACCCTTAATCGATAAGTGCCCACTCAAAGACAGGATGTTGTTGTGACTGGAGAGCGTGAATGCTATTGTGGTTGGAGAACACGGATGTTGTTGTGGTTGAAGAATGCGGATGCAGCTGCTGTCGTGTGAGGGTTGTAGGAGAAAAAAAATGCGAAGTAGTGTATGGTGCCGAAGGAGTATTTTTTAATACATAGACAACCCTCTTTTACTTAAACACTCTCTATTGATTTCAGAAGTAAAAAACACTCTCTATTTACTTTATTTAAAATGTTTTATTTAAATAAATAAAATGTAGTTGGTGCCTATTTAAAAAAGCGCTATCTATGTGTATCCATTTTGACAACATTTGTTCAATAAAGCACTGCCTTTTGTTCCGCACTTTCATTTATAGCGCTTAGTTAAATAAGTGCTGTCTAAAGTGTGCTATCTATCATTAATTTTGGTGCAGTGAAGGGAATGTGTCTCTTCCTAAGGGCAGATTTCAGATCATTCCATTACCCTTGAATGCTAAAGGTACTAGGGAAACTTTTCTTTCTTAACTAACTTGGTGGTAAGCAAATATTTGTTCCTCCTTCATTTCCCAAACCAAATAAACTTCCACATTATCTTTGATGAATGTCACTTCACGGAGAATTTCCAGATTTGTGTTTCGAACAATGAAAATCCACTATGAAGCCTTCAATCCTAGATCTATCGGTGAAGATTGATGAATCTTGTGGCAGAAGACTTGAAATGATAATAGGATTTTCCCAAGCTCCTTCGGTGGAACTCGAAAACTCTCGAATGAGGCAATCTTAGGTTGAATCTCTCGTGAGAAGAAAATGAACTTTGAAGAAGAAAACTCATACGCAATTTACACTCAATCATCAAAGTTAACTATTACATTTGATGGCCTACCTTTGTATAGGGAGGAGAAAGGCATATGTGAAAGGAGAAGAACAAGCTTAGCAACCCCGAACACAAAGGACAACCATCTTATAGAAAAGAGGAAAAGAGACTACCAAGAGATGAGGGGAAGAGAAATTCCTAAAACCCAAATGGGTGAGGCGCTAGGAAGGAAGAATAAATCCCTAGCTCTTTTGAGATGCAGAGCTTCTCTACACAAACATGTGGGCTTAGATCCTCCACTCGTGAACGGGCTGAACATTCCAAGTCATGCTGAAGGAATATGTGTTGGCAAAAGCAATACAAGTCTAAATGCTGAAGCAAGATTTTGATGATGATAAAAGAAGCCTGAAAGCCATCTGGAAGACAATATGAAGACTACATGTTATTATGTTTAAAGCTATCTTGTAAAATGTAATTAGATTAAGTTAGAAGCAGTATTGTACAAGAAAATTCTAGTATTTCTCGAAATATCAAAATGATAATCGATTATCACTTGGAATAATCGATTATCCTGAGCTAAACATTTTTTTTCAAGAAAGCACTGGAATAATCGATTATTACTTCTGATAATCGATTATCTGCTCAAAAATTTGTTTTCCATAAACCACACTGGAATAATCGATTATCACTAGTGATAATCGATTATCCTAGTCTGTTGGGCGCGACTGTTCAGCTTTTTGACCTAATTTCTGAAACCCCTATTTAAGGAACCTCAGAGTTACTTCTCAATTACCTTTTTGAGAAGCTAGAGTACTAGTGCTGTGACTGCAAGAGAGTTCTCTGAAGTGTTCTCAATTGAAGCTTTGAAAAACCTAGTGTG
>Ga0214544_1006918_pt1 | contig 20448 bp, 21 predicted proteins | sample CNSS3metaG_FD_160074 | JGI IMG/M metagenome (GOLD analysis project Ga0214544, IMG submission 160074) | Root nodule microbial communities from cowpea collected in UCLA plant growth center, Los Angeles, California, USA - CNSS3 | ecosystem: Host-associated > Plants > Roots > Nodule | place: USA... | reverse complement strand
AATCCGAACTCGTGATAAGCCGGGTTAGCTCGTAGATTCCAACCCATTTTGACAGCTCTAGTACAAAGTTAGATTGTCTTGTTAAATTATTCTATCATCTTCTACTAACATGGAAAGCAACAAGTAAGAACATTCAATAGCAACAATTTAAAGGCAAACTCACTTTTCATAGATAAATTCTTATACCAATAAATAACGCTTATGCTTGAAGTGACTTATCTATTGCTTTGAATTCCCGCAAATAATATTAATAATCTTCTTTCTTGCATCCTATTCACAAATACACATCCACTATTACATTAAGCAAAACCACAACACTAGACAAAAAAAAAAAACATAAAAGAATGCTGCATTTATTTCAATATCCTTGTAAAATTGCATAAGGCACAAGGTTAACAGTAGCTTTATTCTATTTCTAGAATCTTTTACATTATCACTCACTTACGTCACAGTTGAATTGGAAATTGGTATGTACTTCACTTTCACAAATCACTTGTTAATTACATTGTGGTTAATTTTAATTTAACAAAAAAAACATATTTATAAGATTACAAATTTAGAAATGTGCTTAAAGAACGGTATTCCTGTTATTTACATTTCTTCAAGACTTTGTTTCGGTTTTGTAAACTTTTTCTCTTAAGATCTTTATTTGAAATTTATAAATTATTGTTTAAAAAATTATTTCAACTATTTATTATTATCCTTCCAAATTTTCTCGTTGATATCATTAACTTTTATGTTTACAGCGTTTGATTTTGGATTTGTTATCATTAAGTTTTCTCATATAACTCAAAATTTCTTATTTCTAATTTACATAAAAATTAATTTTAACTTGTACAAAAGTTTATTTTATTTATTTATCTCATAAAATTATTTAGGTAAAAATTTTATCCAAAAGTCCATACATCCGTTTTAAACAAAAAAAATTGCATCATGATTCCTTTTTGGATGTTCTCTTTTCCTATAATTTTTTGTTTTGTTTCTACAATTCATTGGATACTACAAAAGTTGACAACACATTTTCAATTTATTAATTGACAAAACTGACTTGTAAGATAAAGTTTACACTTACTTATATATTTTATATTGATCTTATTTCTAATGTCATAATTTATGGCTCGGATAGTATATTAAGATATAAACTTTAAATCTAACTCAATTTTATCAAACCAGCTTATAAAGTAAAGTTTATATTCATTTATATATTTTTAATTGACCTTATTTTTAGTCGATGTGAGACGTCCAATATCAAAATCTAATGTTCTATTTGTGTTTTCATGTGAAAGTGAAAAATTGTCCATTACGGAATAGGTTATCCACAATCTAATTTGACACTTTCATTTTCGAAAACATATTCCGGATAATTTTTTCTTCTACAAAAATTAGGGATAGCATTTTTCGGTTTACGTATTACACAACTACACTTTACATAAACAAGTGAAGAAAGAGGGGATAAAATTCTAGGGTTAAAAAAATGAGTTAAAAGATCAGTTTTATCAATTCACACATTCAATATTGGGTGTAGGAAGCAATTGCCATTGAGGAATTGGTAGTGGCAGACTTTGTTGATGAAGACTTTACATAAACTATTGTTACAATTGATATGTCTGAGACATGCTTGCTTTGAAAAGATTTCACTTGGGAAACCTACCACTGAGGAAACTATATTTTTAATTCAGCTGATAAATATTCTTTATTATTTTCGTAAGCAAATGATGAATGTTATGAATTCTCTCTTCTTCTTTTTTCCTCGGAGGTAGAATTGAAGAATTGAAAAAGACCAATTAATTTGTTGGAATATATAAATCACTAAAAAAAAAACTTTTCTTACAATTTCGATTTAATGTTTGAATGTTTAAAAATGCTCAATTGTTGTATTGTTTTGTGCAATACTCTGTCATTGAATTAACGTTGAAGAACTAATTTGCTACTAAAATGTATTTGTTAAACTAATTTTAATATAAAGTAGTAAAATTTTAAAAACTAATTATTCAGGACTAAATCGTATTTATATTGTTCAGACAAAACATTTTTATATAAAAATAGTATTTTTTTTTGTCCGGATATAAAAACCTAGCTTTGCTCAAAGTGCTCTTACTTTTACATGTCGTTCTATTTACATAAAGAAAATTAATATCAATTATTTGTATATATTTTATTGATCACATAAAAATATATATTCATCTTGAGTTTTCTTGAGTCACATACAACATAAAAAACACCACATGCATGCAAAAAAATTAAAATGACCTAAGAAAAGAGTAATAGTGTGTTTGGGTGAGGCAATTTAAGAGAGTAATCTATTTATTTCGAGAATTTGAAATTCTTTCAAGAAAAACTATATGTTTTGATGAGAAAGTTATAAGGAATATGAAATTGAAGAATTTTAAGAAACCATTTCAAATACTTAAAATAATATAATTTAAATTTCACCAAAAAAGAAGGAAATTGAAATTCTCTAAGTTGTAAAAATACTCATTGGTTAGAACAAAAAATTGTCTACAGGTCCAACTAGTAGAGTCAGGTCAGGCAGAAGGTCGAGTCACGCCGGTCCGGGCTGAAGGTCAAGCTGAGCTAGGTCGGGCTGAAGGTCAATTCGAGTAGGGTTGAAGGTCGATCAAGGTAGATCGAAGGTCGAGCAAGGTCGGTAGAAGGTCGAGCAGGATCGGTCAAAGGTCGAGCAGAGTTGGGTCAAGCCAAAGGTCGAATTGCCCTGACGTAGACCGAAGGTCGAGTCGAGTTGTCCCAGGTTAAATGTCAAGTCGAGTCGGGCCCAAGTCTAAGGCTGAGTCAGGTCAAAGGTCGACTTGAACCAAAAGTCAAGATGAGTCGTATCAAATTAAATGTCGAGTTAACTTGTTAAACTTAAAGGTAAACCTGAGTTCACTATAAAATAAAAATTAATTTATTTTATATAAAATAAAAAATTGAAATTGAAAATATTTTAATTACTTCATTAAAACTAATTATTTAAGAAATGAAAATAATTTAATTGCAAGTAATTTACTTACAAGGTATTGTAATTTTTTAGAATTGTTGAAATCTTTCATCCAAACACAAGATAAATGTTTAACTTATTCTAATTACAAATCTGATAAGATAGATTTTTATTATTATTAGCAAAAATTCTATGGTATGCTTTAGTCTTTAAAGAGATGATAATATAATCATAAATCTAAAAAGAATGTAGAAAATTATTATATAATGTATTTTAGAAAGATAATTATTTTTATAAAATAAAATGATTTTTTTAGTTTGACATTTTAATAATAAAATAATTAAGTATCATTTATAAAATTACTTTTACTTTTTGATTTTATGTTAAGGTTCTTACAATTCTAATTAGTTCTTAAAAATTATAATCTTTCTTTAGTTTGTTGTTTTGCTAACATATTTAAGTTAATTAATATTCATTAAATGTGAATAGTTTATTAATATTTTTTTTCTTTTGTAATTATTAAAATATAATGAAAACAATATTTTAGAAATAATTACGATCAATTTAAAATTAAGGTGGTGATCTCGTAGAGGAGATAAAAGTATTAAAATACAATATGTTTATTTATAAAAAAATGTAAAGTTTAAGGATTCGTAACCATAAATTAAAATGGGTTAACAATGTTTTTGATCCCTACACTATAACACGATTTTTGTTTTAGTCTATATTTCAAAGTTTGATCTTGTTAAGTCCCTATCCTTATAAAACACATGAATTTAGTCCTCAATATTGGACGGAGTTAACAGTTTTTGTGAGATGGCAAACGGTTTGCACGTCCACCACTTATTTTTGTACATGTGTTCTCTTTAAAATAACACGTGTAAGTTTATTTTTTTTATCATTTTATCTTATTCTAATTTTTTTCTTCTCCCTCTTCTCCCGCCATCTTCGTCTCCCTTCTAACCTTCATCTTCATCTTTTTTTCTCCCTCCACCATCTCCATCCTTCGCCTCCCCCACCTTCAACCAGCCATAATCTTCTTCCTCCCTTTATTTTCCATCAATAGAGTTAATAAATAATCCATTTCCCCCATTTTCATCTTCTCCATCAATTCTCCTCTTTTCTCCTCCTTTATCACGCTCATCCTCTTGGACCCATCCAATTTTTCTTCCAATAACTCTTTCAACTCTTACTATGGAATGCAAATCCTTCAAAATATATAATAAATTTTTTGGGCTTACATTTTTATTTTTTGGAAGAATGATGATGTTTAAATAGATAAACAACTAATGCAGTATAGATATTAATTATGTTATATTTTTAATACAATAAAAATAACTTAATATTTGTGTGTTTAATGAAAAAAAATTAATATATAATTAATTTTTAAAGAGTTATAAAGAACTTTAAATTTATAAATAAAAGGTAAAACACTACAAAAATAATTATTTTTAGTGGGGGTTATATTTGACATTTTCAGGTGTTTTAACCCCCACAAATAGGTTTACCCGGGGTTTGCAATTTCCCTGGAAAAACCAGCGTAGCTAACGGATTACCGAGGGTTTTTAGCAACCCTTGGAAAAATGCAACATACTTGGGGTTTTCAAAACTCCCGTTAGTGCCAGGGGTTTTCGAAACCCCCGCTACTGTCAGGGTTTCTGAACCCCCACTATTTCCAGGGGTTTTCGAAACCCCCACTATTGTCTTGGGTTTTCAAAACCCGTTTCTTCCTGGGGTTTACCTTCTGACTCATTAAAACTGTAACTGTTTAAATAATAAATCAATAACTAAATTATTTGAGTTGTACCAAAATTCAACATTTGCCAGTCAAAATATAATATAGCAATATATGAAAGCATTGGTCTTGACATAGATTAACAAAATATAAATTTATAAGTATCAGTGTATTTAGAACATGCCTTAGTCAAGGCAATGGTGCTGAATCAAATAATGTACAACAAGTATAATGCAATCATAATCACCACCTATCCCACTACAAAAGAATAAAAAAACTAAATCAAACATGATCAACTATATCCAACATATTTGACTAAAATGTTCCAATAAGATGCACTTTCTTCCAACTAGAGGCAGTCAAGTATAGTCCATGCCAAAATAATTACTAGACAAATACAATATGAAACAGAGAAAAGGGTAGCCTGAAGGAGCATCCTACGAGCATCCTCAATCGCCTTCTACTATTGCTCCAATTGCATCAACAATTATGAACATCAAACTCTTAGTTACAGAAAGAGACAACATATTTTATCTCAATAATAATGAAACTCTCATGCACACAACACATAGAGAAACTTAAACCATGCTCTTTGAAATTGAAAATCATGAAAAAAAAAATTAGGGTAGATGATGCAGTGAGATCAAATCGCAATCGAACATGAAATTAAAATCGAAATCAAACTTGAAATCAATTTATATCCAACATTAGGAAAAAAAATCCTAAAAACTAACTTATTCTAATTAAAGTAACGGTTATTTGAGCATATATTTGCAACATTTTTATTTTTCTATTTGATTTGGTATTGAACGAATGCATTGATCCATGAGAGAAATTAATCAAGTGTTGAAAACAAATATGAAAGATCTTATTACCTTAATTTTTAGTTACAGAAAAAAGGGATAAAAAAAGGTTGTTAAACTTAGACAACAATGTGATTTTGGTAATCCAATTCATGACAGAGTCAAGTATTGTTGTCCACAACTTCTTAATTGTTATATTGGGACTTTTACTCCCATAATTTAGTGCATGTATCAATTGTATATTATAAATGGTCCTAGATTACATAAGGTACCCTATATCAGATCTTTTCGACACATGTCAATGTTCTGCAATCCAATACTTGATAAATAGCCAAAATAAATTAATATTTTTCTTCTTTTAGAATAAATATTACAATTAAATCTTTTCTACACATTGTTGGTCCTCAGGAGTAGCCTCAGCACACCACTAAGATTGCAAAATTATGAAAATTTACAAGCAAAAATGCAGCCGATGAACCATAATATTTCATATCAAGTTTGAAAGTTGATTAATTTGAACCATAGATGATACCGACAAAAACAATTAATCACCACCAACACAATTAAGCCCCACCACAACACATAGATTTATGCATAGTTGTACTAAGATCTAGTAATCATGTGAGGTGGGAATAACTAGGGAGAAAGTGACTTGTATAATAATTAGGGTTAGATTATATGACTTTGCAATAAAACAAATGCTCATACCTACCCCAATCACTAATTTAACATCTCAATCGCAACAACAAAACACTTCTTTAATCTCAACTCATAACCTCTATATATAGCTTTTTGGCTTCTTATTAATACAAGTATCCAAGAATATCAAATAATTATAAAGTGAAAGGCAACCTCACAAAATCTCAACATAATTTATCAAAAAAGTCTTAGTAAGTATAATCTCAACATAAATTTATGGTTTTACAGCTCCATGTAACAAAATGGTATATGAAAAGGTTAGAAAATTTTTTTTCAATGTTTACTTTTCTCCATTGAAGAACTATAAAAGAGCATAAAAAAGTATGGGGAAAACAACAAAAACAAAACTGGCTAGAAGGCAATAAGGAAGGATTTTGACACATTGAAATTAGAGGACGAGAACTAAAAGATAAAAAACTGAAAACCTAATTTATTTCGTAAAAGCAAAATAAGTAATGCACTAGAGCATGAACAAAAAAGGCAAAATTGAAAGAGGACAATGATGCAGGGAAATGAAATCAGGGAGACAATTGAATTGAGACGAAAAGAAAAGCATGGAGTTAAAATTGAAAGAATGGTAATGAAATTGAGAGACAAAATTGAGAGTAGAGAGAACAATGTTTATTACCTCGATCTTCAAGCATGTAGGAAGAATGGTTAGAGGCACGCTGAAATCAAAGAGACAAAATTGAAAGCATGGAAATAAAATCAGAATATCGATAATGAAATTGAAATCTTACCTTGAGCGAACAGTGAGATGCACGAGCTTCGTCTTCCTCCTAGGCACTGACTGGCAAAATTAGAGAGATGAAATCAGATATTAAATAAAAAAGAAGAACGTTGAGAGACACAGAGGGAAATGATGGAACGAGAGTGAACGCTGCACGAGTCAAAGCTGCTTCTAGGATTTTTGAGAAAAAAATAAAGTAATAAATTAGAAATCTAAAATTTACTGGAGATTTTTAAAAGAACCACTAGTAGTTATTAAGGGTTCCTAAAACCTCTATTATATATATTTCTTAGTAGGGGTTAGTATAACCCCAAACAATAAACCTCCAGTAAATTTATATTTTTTTGTAGTGAAAGGTAATTTTTTTCAAAATTAATTATATATTAATAATAATTTTTTTAACAAATAAATATGACAACAATTACTAAATATCAAACGCATATTCAATTCTTCAAAATTAATCAAAGTAAAATTTTGTATTGAAATTATATATTTGTTTAATATATAAAAATAATGAACATACTATTTGTCTAAAAAATTACTCTTAAGAAGCTTATTAAAAAAACTAATGAAAAGAGAGCACGAAGAGATTAAAAAAAGTTAAAACACACTTATTATTTTCAATTTTAATAATTACGAATTTATCTTTTTAGAATAATTCATAGCATGAGTATTAGTTTATGCTCTCCAAAAGAATGTATTCAATAATTTAAAACGTTTTAAAACTATTGTTTTATTTTCTCTTTGATAAAAGTAAAAGTAAGGAGTTATTATTTCAAGGTGAACGGGTCAAAATTTAAACAAAGCATTGATAAGGTAGGTGACCCATCTATTGAGTAGGCATTTGTGTAGGTTAATATGCGTAGTTCACATCTTTAAATATTTTCGCACGCATTCTGATTTTTTTGGAATTGGAGAATCTGAGAAAATTGGTGAATGGTAAAAAAAAATAAACTTACACGTGTAATTTTAAAGAGAAGTGTCAAAAATGAATGGTGAACTTGCACACCGTTTGCCATGTCACGAAAACTGTTAACGGCGTCCGATATTGAAGACCAACTTCATGTGTTTTATAAGAACAATGACTTAACAAGATCAAACTTTTAAATAGGGATTAAAACCAAAATCGTGTTATAGTTTAGGGACCAAAAACATAGTTAACCCAGTTAAAATTTAGGGTGTGCACTTATAAGAAAAATAAACCAAATTTAAGAGTTCAAAATTATTGTCAATTGCTTTTGGCAAAACTCAAATCCTAATTCTTTATTTTGGCCAGTTTTTCTAAAATTTAAAATCATATGTACTTATTACGAATCATATTTCATCAATCAGAGTGGCGCAGCGGAAGCGTGGTGGGCCCATAACCCACAGGTCCCAGGATCGAAACCTGGCTCTGATATATAATGGCTTTTGCTTTTTTTTTCTTTCTTCTATTTAATTCCTGAAAGTGAAGCCACTAAAAATTCTAGCTTAGCTTGTATTTAGATACAAATAAGTCAATTTTATTAACATTGTCCTAATACTGAAATATATCAACCATCACATCTTTCTTGTTAAACACACGCACAAAAACATAGGGTCATATATCTGTGTCTAACACGTATCTGATACTTTAGGATACCTTATCGATGCTTATAAGTGAAATAACTAATTTACAAAGTCGTAGCACAGTACAAGAAAATCTTTGAATAATGATCAATTTTAGTAAGAAAAATAATTAGTCACTATATAGTGACCAATTTAAGTATCGACGTATCGGAGACGTGTCGTATCCGATACACGTATCATTTCCATGCATCATAGACATTCACGCATTCAATGTATTCAAGTAAAACAAATAAATAAATTATAAACATTCCAAATGAATTATAAATCATTATAAAATTATCTGAATTTAGTCCTTTTCTTTAGAATTTTGATTCAATTTAGTCCCTATTTTTTAAACTAATTCAATTTTTTCCTCTCCAATTTGAGACCAAATTAACAATTAAGATTAATTACAACTTAAGTATTCATGTTAAAATAATTTTTAATCATTTATACATCAAATTACTCTCTAAATACTCATGTTATTTTATTTCTTACATTTTTTTCACTTGTAATTTTTTACACTTGAAATTTTTTACAAATGTAAAAAACAAAATAATTTGAATAGTTAGGTGGAGTAATTTGATGTATAAATTCTAAAAATTTATTTTAACATGTATATATAAGTTTTAATTAAGCTTAGTTGCTAACGTGATTGGAGAGGACAAAATTGTATCATTTTAAAAAATAGGGAAACTAAATTGAATCAAAATTGTAAATAAAGGGACTAAATTGAAAACAACTATTATTAGTCTAGCACGTGGTATAATCATGACTACCATGTGACAATTTGTTTAGTTAAAAATAATAAATAAATAAAAATTGCACGAATTGACATAAGGCACGACCTTGACATGACACGTGACAATTTAACTTTTTTAAAAAAAATTAAAAAAATTGAAATTCCACAAAATGACACGTAGCATGTACGGACACGGTGTTAACATCAACTTAACGGAAAAGACCAAATTGAACATTTTTAAAGAATTAGAGGACCAAAATGGACCAAAATATAATAAGAGGACCAAAATGAACCAAACCAACACATTAGAGAACTAAATCACTAATTAAGCCTTATATAGACATAAGAAATGATATTTTGACAAGAAAATTTTGACAAACTTTTGACATGCTTCTACGTGGCATCTATTTTCAATTTTTGTAATTTTCAAAAGCTTTTCCGTGTGGTAAAGGAGAGAAACCATGGTTTTCCGTGCATTTTCATTTCACACTTCTGCTCTCCCTCCTTCTTCATCCACCAAAGCACTGTACAAAGAATGGCATTCAAACTCAAACCACTTCCTTCCTATTTTCACTCCTCTCCCCGCCAGAACCTTAATTTCATACTTTTAAATCATCGTCTTCCTCTTTTTTTTCTGTGCACAATCTCTTCCTCTCAATCTCTCTCTCGACCATAACTTCAACATCCATGTTTCATCGCAATGCCCTTCATAATTACTCACACATTTCGAAGTGAGGAAATTGTTAATGAAGGTGAAAAAGAAGAGGAAAAGGAAAAACAAATATTGACGTATAGTGAGAAAAAGGAACTACTAGTGTTGTTTGTGATTGCATGAGCTACATGTTCATTTCTCCATTTTCATCTTGCAAAATTAGGTATGGATGATGTAATTCACATGTGTAGTTAATCTGCTCAAGCATATCCTTCGCATATAAATAGTTTTAATTTTTCTTTTTACTTTAACTTGTCTGTATAACTATTTGACAAGTTCCAAATTAGCCCATGGTGAATAAACTGGAATTTTATTTTGTTTTGCAACTTGTCCCGATTGTTGGAATCTCTTTCTCTTCCAAATGTAAGAATAAGCATACTTTGGATTTTTTTTTCAATAGTTAATATACATCTAATGTTGTACCACATGCTAGTATGCAATCTTTGGAAAGACTTGGATGCTTGAACAAGTTTCTCCAAAGGCCATTTTAGGCAAGAGAAATTACAATAGAAAATGAATGTGACTTCTTCATAAGCAAAATATATATTTTACGCAATTCGAGAAAAATGAATTTAAAATTGTTCCTACAGAAACAATAATAAATTATCATGAGACACAAATATTGTCTTACCCAATCATTGAATCTCTAAGATAGGTACTCTACGATCTTGTGGGGCATGTCTTAATATCCAGCTACTAGATGAGGCATATGAGGTGTTTACCTACAGAAAGGACTCCAATGATCAAGTTAGCGAGAGCTCTCAAAGTCAAATCTTAATTATCAGTATTAATGAATTGCATACCTTTAATCTCTAGGGTCCACCTGTATTTATATAATATTAACCATAGATTACCTGGTCCATGAGTTGGGCCTTAAATGGACTCATTGGGTCTCTTTTGGGCTTACATGGGCCTTATCAAAGCCCACCTGTTAGGCTTATGGATTGGTTTTGTGAAGGTAGATGTCACTTCGTAAGTCCTGAGTAGGTGGTCCATACCGATATTTAACTTTAGCCGCTATGTATACATTAGTTTTGTATATAGTTGATCAGTGGTGTATTCCAAACAGGAGTATAGCTAGTGGCTAGAGATGGTTATTCATGGTTGTCGGTCCTATTCGTATAGTATAGTAAAAAAAAAATATTTACTATTTTCTGAAAGTATTAGGTACCAAATATAGAATAATTATACGACAAAAGCAATGTTATCTTTTTCATACTTATAATAAATGAGTGGTTAATTACATTGTATACGTTATGAAGAATTTTTCAAGTTCACAATTGAATAGTATTTACAAAACGTGTAGGCTTGATCTCATGCAATTGGGAAAAAGAAATTTAAAAAATATATATTTACTATTTTTTTCAAAGTATTAGGTATCAAACATAGAGTAATTATGTGGCAAACGCAATATTGCTTTTTTCATAATTGTAACTAATGAGTGGTTATTTGTGTTGTATACGTCATGAAGAATTTTTCAAGCTAAAAATTTAATGCTATTTACAAAATGTGTAGGTTTGAACTCTTGCAATTAGGAAAAATGAATTTAAAAAATATATATTTAATATTTTTTTTCAAAGTATTAGGTACTGTAAGGCCCAATTATTTTTCTACCATAATTCTTTTAGGGCTGCCCCAATTTGTTGGGCCTAAGGGTGGCCCATAGGGTGCCCAAAGACCCCAAAACCAGCTAACACTCTCATTCTCTCCATTTTTCAGAAAAAACCTACTCCTTCCTCTCTTAGAACAACATAGTTGCTCTGCTAGGATTTTGTCCCAAACTTGGTCGAGTTAGCTCAGTCTCGTTTACTTGCTCCATGTAAGTATTCTCCAACTCATACTTCCCTCTTTAGTCATATTCTCGTACTTCCAGTTAAGCTTTTGTAGTGAGCTCGTTCTAAGATCTGTTCTACTTATTTTTTCAGCTCTTTTATATGTTCCTAGAGTTGTTGTGCTCCGCTGTTTGGGGTTGAAGTTTTCTGCTAGTTTTTCCCAGGTAAGGGAAGCTAGGGTATTGTATTTTAAGTTCATTTTGCCTGCTTTGGTTCTATTTTGCACCTCTAGTGATTGTATGATGCCTACTTTGGAATGAATATGCGTTGTATGCTATTTTAGATGAATATCTGGTTGTACAGAGGTAGAAAAGTGAAGGAGCACTATTGTTTTCGCCCAAGCGAGCTCGTCTCGCCCAGGCGAGAATAGCACAAGCTCGCCCAAGAGTTTTGCTTGAGCACTCGCTCAAGCAGGTGACTAAATGAGAGCCTGCAGCTTCAACGAGAGTCCGGAAAACCTCTAGGGCCTCTGTTCGCGGTCTCGCCTAAACGAGATCCTGCAGCTCGAGTGAGATGACTCCTTTCGCCTGAGCGAGGGCTCGTAGCTTGAGCGAGACCTGAAGAAGATTGTGTTATTTTCTCGCATGTTTGTTATTGATGGTATGTTTGGATGGTTGGCTCTACTTAAAGTGAAAGGAAACTAATTATGTATGAAATCTTTGATGTTTTGGGTTATAATGATGAGTTTGGCATGACCTTGGCATGTGACATGAATGGAATGGTTGGTTATAAAAGTGGCATGGGATTGGCATGAGAAATGATTCTATATCAATTGATGGAACATGATGTTGGTATGGTTAGGCGTAATTCCATGATAGTTTCGTGGTGCTGCCTCATTTGGTCAGGGTGTAATTCCATAAATCTCTAGGTGAGATCTCATGGTGGTGTCTCATTTGGTTAATACGTAATTCCATGACCCCTGTTAGTGGGAGTTCATGGTGGTGCCTCATTTATATAATTTAGTAACGATTCAAGGTAAGGATTTCATCCTGATACTCTAAAGAGTCAGTTAGTCTCACGTAGAATGTACTGAATCAAGTGGTGAGAGTAGCAGGAGGCCTGGAACACTTTAAGGCTAACCTTGTGCGTGAGGGATGAAACATTGTAACAATTAGCTCGGTAGAGCAGTAAAGGCCACCACAAGTGCAAGCATCCGCCGAATCCGACTATTTATATGTATCCGGATGAGTCGTGTCTCGAGTCTTAGTGTATTGTGTGCATGTCATAACATGATGGGTTGACATATGCATTTTTTGATTATGAAAGTGTATGTAACTGTATGATAAACCATTTTCTACTCTAGCTTAGCCTTTGCTTGTTTGATTGTTATGTGTGTGATCTTCTCTCTTTGCGATGATCATCAATTTATTGATGTGAGCAAATGCGAGAAATCCTCGTGGTCAACACGGAAATGGTGATTCCGTTGCATAGCTCCGAGTTGGATTTTGCTTTTATGTCTTCCTTTAGGGTTGTGGCCCATGTACTGCTTTATCTTGGCCCTATATTTTGAATACTTTGGATCTCTTATTCTCTTTTGTAACTGGCATCTTGGTGTTCCTTAATCCTTTCTTGGTTTCTTTTGGGATAACTGTAAGGAGTAGAGTTTATACTCCAGGACCTGACTTACTGTTTTACTCTGTGTGAGATTTCATTTAAATTAGAATTATTATTTAGATAGGGTGTTACATTTATGGTATCAGGACGGTCGTTCCTTGGAGTCTGTGGGCTATGGTGTCTGCTTAGTTTTCCTTGTGTCTCTTTAGTGTCATTAGATAAGTTCTTGTCCTATCAAGTCTGAGTAATGGTTTTCTTGTATGCTAGTGATATGGCACCTCCACGTAGAAATCCTCAATCCTCTAAGGGCGACGCACCGGATATCGCGAGGGCGATAGAAGTAATGGTGGCAACCATGACTCAGCAGAGTATTGTCATGATGCAACAACATGAAGCATCGATACAACGACAGGCAGCATCATTGGAACAATAGTAACTGGTGATGTAGTAGATGGAGGCTGCTAGGGTAGCTGCTGAGGATGCCCATAGGCAGCGTATGGAGGCTCTCTGCCAACTAAAGGAGAACAGGACAGTTACCCTTATCTTTGGTCCCAAGCCACGACCTCTAGTCAGGGAGTGGAGTTTGGAAGACTTTTTGAAACACCACCCGATGAAGTTTAATGGCAAGACTAGTCCTGACGCCGTTGATCAATGGCTGAAGGACATAGAGAGAATCTTTGATGCAAAGATGTGCCCTACAGAAAACAGGTTAGCTTTTGCAGTATACATGCTCATTGGGGAGGAAAGGGAGGAACCAATTACGTGGGAGGCCTTCAGGGGGAAGTTTCTCTTTGAATACTTTCCCGACAACGTCAGATATGCGAAGGAGGTGGAGTTCCTCCAACTAACTCAGGGAACCAAATTTGTGGCTGATTATGCAGAGAGGTTCAAGCATCTCAGCCGCTTCTACACCTTGCCACTCGATGAAGAATGGAGATGCCATAGGTTTGAGAACGGCCTCCGTGGGGACGTTCGTTTGATGGTAGCCCCACTGTCCATCAAGGACTTTGCTACGCTGGTAGAGAAGGCCAGAGTGATGGAAAAGATGAAGAATGAGGTAGAGACTCAGCGTACGCAACAACAAAGGATTAGCAAACCATCTAGGTCCAAACCAAGGCATGAGAAGAGGAGGAAACCATATGATAGACCTCCCTATTAGTCCCAGGGGTCTAGGAACTTCCCTTCGCAGCAGAGCAGGGTCCAGTGCTTCAAGTGTGGAGGCCCTCATCTGAGGAGTGTTTGCCCACATATGGAAGGCTACCACAGATGCAACCACTGTGGCAAGGAAGGCCACTTTGGCAAGTACTGCCCCTCTCTTGCTAAGGCAGTGGCACGACCTCCAGTCCAGACTCCTGCGCAGAATCAACAGAGGAGAGGAGGCAACAGGCTTTAGGCGGCAAGCAGAGTTTATGCGATGACCGGAGTAGAGGCAGCAAGCTCAGGTAACCTAGTTATGGGTTGTTGTGTGATAGCTGGTATGAAATGTTGTGTGTTGTATGACTCTGAGCGATACACTCTTTTGTGTCAAATGCTTATGTAAAATGGTTGGGTCTGCCGGTGTGTGAGCTATAGTGTGAACTTAGGATATCTACTCCGACGTCGGGTTTGGTCAGGACATCGTCACTGTGTGCTAGATGTCCAATAGAGGTAGAGGGGTGCAGGTATAAAGTGAATCTGATCTGCTTACCCTTGCAGGAGTTGGAGGTGATCTTGGGGATGGATTGGCTCTCTGCCAATCGCATTCTTATAGATTGCCGAGAGAAAAGGTTGTTGTTCCTCGACTCAAGGGAGCGTGAGTTGTTATCATCTCAAAGGGTTATTAAGGAGATGCAAGATGGCGCACGGTGCTACAAAATCTTCACGCATCTAGAGGTACAGAAGGGGGAGAGGACATTTATTATACCGGTTGTACACGAGTTTGAAGATGTGTTTTTGGAGAAAGTGCACGGTTGCCTCCGAGTAGAGAGGTGGAGTTCTCTATTGACCTGGTGCCAGGAACCAGGCTAGTGTCGATGGCCCCATATTGTATGGCTCAAGCAAAATTGGTAGAGCTCAAGAGTCAGATAGAGGAGTTACTAGGGAAGCAGTTCATACGACCCAATACTTCGCCTTGGGGAGCACTAGTGTTGTTGGTTAAGAAGAAAGATGGAAGTTCACGTCTGTGTGTGGACTACATGTAGTTAAACAAGATGACGATCAAAAATAAGTACCCTCTTCCACAAATAGATGATCTGATGGATCAGTTACATGGAGCATCGATATTCTCGAAGATTGACTTACGATCGGGATACCATCAGATTTTAGTGAAGGTTAATGATGTGCAGAAGATGACCTTTAGGTCCCGATATAGACACTACGAGTACGTGGTTATGCCTTTTGGGGTGACCAATGTTCCAACAGTGTTCATTGACTACATGAACAAGATCTTCAGGCCATTCTTGGATAAGTTTGTCGTAGTCTTCATCAACGACATACTCATCTACTCCAGGACTTAGCAGGAGCATGTAGCACACCTGAGAGAGAAATAGTTGTATGCTAAGTTTTCCAAGTGTGAATTCTGGATTAATGAAGTGCAATTCTTGGGACATGTGATATTCGCCCAGGGATAGCGGTGGATCCGGTGAAGGTCGATGCAGTGGTTAAATGGGAGAGTCCCAAGTCGGCCACAAAGATCAGGAGCTTCAAGGGTTTAGCTGGCTACTACAGGAGATTTATAGAAGGATTCTCTAAGATAGTGGCGCCTTAGACAAAACATACCCGGAAGAACCAACCTTTCACTTGGACGGATAAGTGCGAGGAAAGCTTTCAAGAGCTTATGCGGAGGTTGACAAGTGCTCCTATATTGGTTATCCCAGATGTTGGTAAACCCTTTGAGGTTTTTTGTGATGCCGCTCATCTAGGTTTGGGCTGTGTGTTGATGCAAGATAAGAAGGCGGTGGCGTACGCTTCGAGGAAACTTAAGGTGCATAAGGAAAACTACCCCACACATGACCTGGAGTTGGCAGCCATAGTGTTTGCCTTGAAGATCTGGAGGCACTATCTCTATAGCGCCTAGTTTTATGTGTTCAGTGACCATAAGAGCCTTAAGTATTTGTTTGATCAGAAGGAGTTGAACATGAGACAACGGAGGGGGATGGAATTCCTGAAGGACTATGACTTTGAGCTCTTATATCATTCGAGGAAGGCAAATGTGGTGGCAGACGCCCTGAGTAGAAAGACAGTGCATATTGCGCACCATATGATTAAAGAGGTGGAGTTGTTGGAGAAATTCAAAGACATGAAGCTGTAAGTTGAGTTGGAATCTGAGTCCATTAGATGTAGTACTCTTACTATATCTAGTGACTTCTTGAACTTGGTCAAAGAAAGACAGTTGTTAGATGTCAGTTTGAAAAGGATGGTGGAGCAGCTCAGGTCAGATGAAGCAAAGGATTTTGCCCTGGGTAACAATGGTATACTGAGATTCCAGGGTAGGGTGTGTATACCTGATGATACTGAGGTGAAGAGGTTGATCCTTGAGGAAGGACACAAAAGTCGTCTTAGTTTACATCCTAGCATGACTAAGATGTACTAAGATCTTAAGGACATCTTCTGGTGGCATGGTATGAAGAGGGATGTTGCATAGTTTGTATCAGCTTGTCTGACGTGTCAAAAGGCAAAGGTAGAGCATCAAAGACCTGGCGGGATTCTACAGCCTTTGGAAGTACCGGTGTGAAAATGGGATAACATCGCTATGGATTTTATGACCCATTTGCCACAAACTTTTAGAGGGCATGATACAATATGGGTCATAGTGGACCGATTGACCAAGAGTGCTCACTTCTTAGCAATGAATCTGAGGATGTCAATGGCCAACTTGGCTCAGCTATACATTAAGGAGATTGTGAGGTTGCATGGTGTGCCGTCGAGCATAGTTTCAGACAGAGATATGCGGATCACTTCCCGGTTTTGGCACACTTTGTAGAGTGCTTTGGGTAACAACCTAACTATAAGTTCAGCCTATCATCCCCAAATCGATGTTCAATCTGAGAAGACAATCCAGTCACTTGAGGACTTATTGAGAACATGTGAGCTGGATCACTTGGGTGCGTGGAATGAAGTTTTACCTCTAATAGAGTTGACCTACAACAATAGTTTTCATGCGAGCAGAGGATGTACAGATCAGGGAGGATCTCACTATGGAAGTACCCCCTGTTTCTTTAGAGGGTAGTCGAGTGGAGGAACATCAAGGAAAACCACTCACTCTAGTCAAAGTCATTTGGGACCGGAGGACAGGTGACTCTACGTGGGAGTTAGAAAAGGATATGAGAAAGTCACATCCGCATTTGTTTTTCTAGTAAGTCTTCATTTTCGAGGTCGAAAATTTTTTGTTGTTGGGGAGAATGTAAAGCCCAATTATTTTTCTGCCATAATTCTTTTAGGGTTGCCCCAATCTGTTGGGCCTAAGGGTGGCCCATAGGGTGCCCAAAGCCCCCTAAACTAGCTAACACTGTCATTCTCTCCATTTTTTCAAAAAAAAAACTTATTTTTCCTCTCTTAGAACAGTAACGTTGTCGTGCTAGGGTTTGGTCCCAAACTTTGTCGAGTTAGCTCAATCTCGTTTTCTTGCTCCATGTAAGTATTCTCCAGTTCATACCTCCCTCTTCAGTCATATTTTTGTACTTCCGGTTAGGGTTTCGTAGTGAGCTCATTCTAAGATCTGTTCTACTTGTTTTTCCATCTCCTTTATCTGTTCCTAGAGTTTTTGTGCTTCGCTGTTTGGGGTTGAAGTTTTCTGCTAGTTTTTCCCAGGTAAGGGAAGCTAGGGTATTGTATTTTATGTTCATTTTACCTGCTTTGGTTCTGTTTTGAACCTCTAGTGATTATATGATGCCTACTTTGGAATGAATATGCGTTGTATGCTATTTTGGATGAATATCTGGTTATGCAGAAATAAAACAGGGAACGAGAACCGTTGTTTTCGCCCAAGCGAGCTTGTCTCGCCTAGGCGAGAATAGTAGAAGCTCGCCCAGGAGTTTTGCTCGAGCACTCACTCAGGCGGGAGACTAAATTTTTGAGCAACGAACAATCTCGCTCAGGCGAGATGGCCTCGCCTAAGTGAGAGTCCGCAAAACCTCCAGGGCCTTTATTCGCGGTCTCGTCTAAACGAGAGCCTGTAGCTCGAGCGAGACGACACCTTTCGCCTAAGCGAGGGCTCCTAGCTTGAGCAAGACCTGACGCAGATTGTGTTGTTTTATCGCATGTTTGTTATTAATGGTATGTTTGGATGGTTGGCTCCAGTTAAATTGAGAGGCATCTGATTATGTATGAAATCTTTGATGTTTTAGGTTAAAATGATGAGTTTGGCATGAACTGGGCATGTGACATGTATGGAATTGTTGGTTATAAAAGTGGCATGGGATGAGCATGAGAAATGATTCTATATCAATTGATGGAACATGATGTTGGTATGGTTAGGGCGTAATTCCACGATTATTTCATGGTGGTTCCTCACTTGGTCAGGACGTAACTCCATGACCCATGTTAGTGGGAGTTCCTGGTGGTGCGTCATTTATATAATTTAGTAAGGATTCAAGGTAAGGATTGCATCCTTACACTCTAAAGAGTCAGTTAGTCTCACATAGAGCGTATTGACTCAAGTGGTGAGAGTAGTAGGAGATCTGAAACACTTTAAGGCTAACCTTGTGCGTGGGGGCATGAAACATTGTAACAATTAGCTCGATAGAGTAATAAAGGCCACCACAAGTGCAAGCATCCACTGAATCCGACTATTTATATGTATCTGGATGAGTCGTGTCTCGAGTCTTAGTGTATTGTGTGCATGTCATAACATGATGGGTTGACATATGCATTTTGGATTATGAAAGTGTATGTAAATGTATGATAAACTATTTTCTACTTTAGCTTACCCTTTGCTTGTTTAATTGTTATGTGTGTGATCTTCTCTCTTTGCAATGATCATCAATTTATTGATGTGCGCAGATGCGAGAAACCTTCATGGTCAACAAGGAAATGGTGATTCTGTTGCACAGCTTCGAGTTGGATTTTGCTTTTATGTCTTCCTTTAGGCTTGTGGCCCATGTACTGCTTTATCTTGGCCCTGACAAGCCCAACGTCTGGGTCGTAGGACCCGTTTGGGTCGTCGGTCCCATCTGGCTCTTCAGGCCCGTTCGGGTTGTCGGGCCCGTCCAGGTCGTTGGACCCGTTAGGGTTGCCTAGCCCGTCTGAGTTGTTAGGCCCGTCTTGGTCGTCGGGCCCATCCTGGTCATCGGGCCCGTCCTTGTCATCGGGCCCGTCCTGGTCATCGGGCCCGTATGGGTCGTCGAGCCCGTGCGGGTCATCGGGCTCGTCCTGCTCGCTCGACTTAATCTTTGGCTCTAGCTTAATGTAGTATTATTTGGGGGGCTAACCCACCTTAGCCCTAGCCCTAACCCACTAGAGAGGGGGCTTTAGGGGCTGCGGGTTTTTTTTAGCCCCCTCATTTGGGGGCCCCCTAAAAAGGGGCTTTATGAAGAGTGGGTCAGGGCTGGCCCATGGGCTAGGGGCCAAATTGACACCTCTACTTCCTGGTTTCTTTTGGGATAACTGTAAGGAGTAGCATTTATACTCCAGGACCTTGCTTAATGTTTTACTCTGTGTGACATTTCATTTAAATTAGAATTATTATTTAAATTGGGTGTTATCGGTACAAAACATAGAGTAATTATGTTGCAAACGCAATACTAGTTTTTTTCATAATTATAATAAGTGAGTAGTTAATTATGTTGTATACATTATGAAGAATTTTTAAAACTCATAATTGAATGGTATTTACAAAATGTGTAGGTTTGAACTCTTGCAATTAGGAAAAATGAATTTAAAAAATATATTTACCATTTTTTTCAAAGTATTAGGTATCAAACATAGAGTAGTTATGTAGTACACACAATGTTACTTTTTTTCATAATTATAATAAATGAGTGGTTAATTATGTTGTATACGTTAAAAGAATTTTTGAAGCTCACAATTGGATGGTATTTACAAAATGTGTAGACTTTAACTCTTGTAATTGGGAAAAAGGAATTTAATATATATATATATATATATATATATATATATATATATATATATTATTTTTTT
>Ga0214544_1006915_pt1 | contig 20450 bp, 17 predicted proteins | sample CNSS3metaG_FD_160074 | JGI IMG/M metagenome (GOLD analysis project Ga0214544, IMG submission 160074) | Root nodule microbial communities from cowpea collected in UCLA plant growth center, Los Angeles, California, USA - CNSS3 | ecosystem: Host-associated > Plants > Roots > Nodule | place: USA... | reverse complement strand
CTCGAAAGAATAGGTCGACCAAGCAATGTTCTAAGAAAGGGGGAAAACCAATCATGTGGTAAGAGTACCGTATGTTCAAGGTTTTATGCCGGTCAACCTCCATGAAAGGCAGTTAAATCTTCTCGGCCATAACCACAATTTAAATCGGGAGTAGAATGGATGTTCTAAGTAAGGGGCTCACAAGAGATAAAGGTTTAACTTGGGACATGAGATGAACGGTTTCAATTATTGAAAGAAGAAGTACTTCGTTAAGTTGTTCTTGTGGGAATGAGGGAATGAGGCAGTTGGTAACATCATGGCACAAGGGAGGATGAAAGGAAAAGAGAAAAGTCTTATGTAGCTGAAGTAGTGTCTCTACTAATTGGTGTTGGATCAGTTAAAGTAAATAATTAAAAGGATACAAGATAGAAAAGTGGTGTTTAGGGTATACGTTTTGGTTTTAATCGAGATCATATACTCCTTGGTATTGCCATTAAGAGAATTGGGTTCTGGTTGTCTGCAAAAGAGAGTTGGTAGTGAGATGTTGGTTTACTCTACAGTTGCGGCTAAATGCGGAATACTTGGGTTTGGTGGTGTCTCGAGATGATCGAAGAATTCATACTCAAGGTTAATTGGAATTGACTCTTTTGTGAAACTAGGACATCAACACAAGAGTGGATAGGTTATTTTCCAATCTCATTCTGGAACGGTGTGGTACTCAACAAGGTGGCGTTCGATGATCCAAAGATATAAATCAACGACGGTGTATCAATTGTAAATGGATCAGAAAGGTGAGGCCAGAATGTCGTGTGAATTAGAGTTACTTAGCAAAGACTAGAGAGGAATAAATGTAGAGCATTAGATGGTGGAAGAGTCATAGACTCATTTTCAAGTAGATGCTAGAATTTCACTTTGGAGTGGTGAAGTTCTTTATCGCATTAGTACCTGAGTAAGAGCTGATGTCAATAGTTTCTAATCGGATGGTGTCACAGGGAATGCGAAGAAAGAGAAGCAGAGGAATAGATACTAAAAACTTGATGACGAGGACTTAGTGTAAACACTATAATGATTGCAAGTTTTAGTAGATCGCTAAGAAGAAACCAATGAGTTAAACCACTTAAGTGAAGTATTAATCAAGATCAGAATCAGACTATATGAGGCGATGAGTGGTAAAAGAGGCAAAATTTAGATGTGTGAATACTAGGATTGGGAGTTGGCAATTATTAGGCTGAGTTGCTGTAGCAGACCATGGAGAAATCCTGTTTAATCCAAGACTAGATGAACGCGTCACAGAGCAGACAAAAGCTGTATGCAAATATGGGGAGAAGGTCGTGGAAGTTTTAGGATGGAGATAATGTGATTCTCAAGATTACTCCAATTACTAGCAACGAAAGAACGATCAGACTCAAAAAAAAAAAAAAATTCTTTTGGACCTTAGCAGATAACACGAAAGATAGGTCTACCAGCCTATGAGATCACTTTACCACTACACTTGGCAAACTTGTATATAGGATTTATAGTTAAGGAAGTACATTGCAAGTTTTACACTTGTGTAAGAGGAGGACAACGTTTAAGTACGTGAGGATCTAATAGTGGGAGTTGGATCAATGAGAATCTTGGATTCTCAAGTCAAGCCACTCAGAGGAAAGGAGATCTGGACTGTGAAAGTCCTTTGGGACGAGGCAACCCAAGAAAGGACTTGAGTGATGGAAGTCCTCACGAGGCAATCCTATCCGCACTTGTTCCCTAATCAGTCCAATTTTTGAGGACGAAAATCCTTTAAGGTGGGGGGAATGTAAGACCCGAGAAATTTGAATAATTAATTAAATAATTATTTAATAAATGCGGGTAGTATGAGAGTACTTTATTATGTGAGAGGATTTTGGTTCGAGTCCTATGTATGCCAAATGTGTGTTATTTATTTGTTTTTATTTTTAAATATATGTTGAGCATGATTATGAAATGATATAATCATTTAATTATATTAGTCATCATGAAACATGAATTGGTTAAATGGTTGAACATTGATTTGGCATTTGTATGGTTATGGGTTCAAGCCTTGGAGAACCCAAATTAAACTTTATTTTTGCTATTTTGGGTTTTGGCTTGAATTTGAAGGGTTAAGGGAAACCTAGATGCATGGGCAGCCAAGGGAGGCTGAAAAACGGGCCATAAAGAATCAATGAATGATAATAAACATTGTCATTAAACCTTAAATTCGTTTTTGGTAATTATCTAGCTTTAAGGCACCTTTAAAAGGCCAATGTGAGGTAAGAAGAAGGGTTTTGGCAAGCTGTGAGTGTACTCAGAAAACAGAACACGAATTTTGAGAGTAGTAAGGTTGGAGTGAAGCTTTGAAGCTGAATTAGGAGAGAAAGTCAAAGGTAGATCATTGAGGATCAAGAGAGAATTCACAACAATTCCAAGATTTAAGCCAAGGGAACCAAATTAGGGGAGCTGATTAACGTTGTTTTAATTGGTTAATAATTAAATGTATGTTATATCGTATGTTATTGCATGATCAATGTCTATTTTTGTTGAATTTTGCGTTTCTGGGAATTTTTCCAGAAACCGCCTGGCGGGTGATGAACTGCCACCAGGCGACACATGCATTTTGCCTATTTTTCTGGGTTCCTAATAGGAACCGCCTGGCGATGAGCTTAGTGCCGCTAGGCGACGCAAGCCCCGCCACCCAATTTTCTGGGTTGATCATGAACTGCCTGGCGGTGAAGAACACCCGCCAGGTGATGCTTTTCGTTTTGATTCAATTTTCGGGATTTGCATGTTCTGGGTTGCTTTGGTTCAATGGAAAAGGAATTTTGACAACATTTGGACCAAAAGAAAGGGATTAATTGTGAAAAGTCATGGTAGTGCGAAGGAATCAAATGAGATTGGCTATGAATGAATGTTAGGGTGGAAGAATTGGGGTTTTCGGAAATTGTATAACAAATTGCGTAATAAACTACAAACTTATTGGATGAATTGTGATCCTAAACCTTTGAGTGGTGAGTATTGGGTCGAAACTGAAGGAAATCTGGATGGTTGACTGCTTGAGGTTCGTAGGCGCAAGGGAAGGGTTGCTGGGTTCCTGGAACTGTAGGAACCGCCTGGCGGCAGCGAATTGGCCGCCAGGTGCCAAACCAGAGGTGCGTGGTGTGTTGATTCCCAAAAAACGCTGTTTTTCGTACATTTCGCGCAACAGTAACCGTTGGGCGGTAGTTTAGTCCCGCCGGGTGCCAGTCGTCCGATTCTGGGCGCTAGGCACCACCAATTTTTCTAGTTCGTGCAGTTTTCGTAAAACTGCATTTATCGATTTGTTAACCGTACGATTTAGGTGAAATTTTGACAGGTGGTCCATAACATGTGGTTCTTCACTTTCAACGGTGGAGATTGGATTTGGAGGTCAGTAGCTAGAGATATACATTGCTTAATATTGCTGATTTTGGAGTTTGTAAAATACATGAATAAGCCCTTGATTAGTTCAAGTAACTTCTAATGAAGCATAATTGGGTTATGTGGTAAGTATTTATCAATTTGAATGTTCCTTTGGGTTAGTCACATGTGGAGAATTGGTTTGGTGAAGGCATGGGTGTCAATATTAAATTGCATCGGTACATAAGATCATGTGCTTAAAATTGTTAGAGTGTCGCTGCTTATATTCTGTTTGAGCATGCTTGGGATGGTCTATACAACTGGGGGATGAATGCACATGTGAGATGCTATAAGGCCTAGAACATTATAGATGGAAATACTTTTCATTAGGGATACTCTAGAATGAGAGCAAATGAGAGCAACCTGTGTGAAGTGTGCTTGAACCTGAACTAAAACCAGTAATGTGCAAGTACTGGTGTAGCGACTGGCGCTACGTGTTCCCCGCCAAGCAATCTGGAAACGACAGCGCCTAGCGGTACGTATCCCCCGCCAGGCGATTTTGCTGTAGCAGATTGGTGTTATGCTTGCTATGATGTGCGTGATCTACAAGGCTTCTAGGATATCTTAAAGGTCGGCTTGCTGGTGTTCCTTGAGTTGTGGCTCAGAACGTATCCCTTGAGTTGTGGCTCGGGATAGGGGTTAAGCACGTGGTATTTCTTGAGTTGTGGCTCGGAATAACATCTCTTGAGATGTGGCTCGGGATGGCGGATGAACACGAGGAACCCTTGAGTTTTGGCTCGGGTTGGCGAGTGTTATCGGTGTGAGTGTGCTCGTTGTGGCCAGTACGGATGGGTCCAGATAGATTGCCCTCCTCAGTAGCTGGCTGAGGAGTTTTGTAGTCTTAGGACGTTGCAAACTATGTTCGCATTTGGGAACTCCACCTGGCGCTACGGTGTGTGATCCGTAGCAATGATTTCCAGCACGTGCTCTATCGGTTGTGGCTGATAGGTATGGCAGCAAGTCACCTCGAAGTAATCACTAGAAGATGTAGAACACGAATAACATGGTGGTGGCCATGTGATGTGATATCAAAGGATGGAATTCCTTTGGTGTGATTGGTATATGTGTGCCATATATATATGTTTATTTTCTTAGCTCACCCTATCTGCTTGTGTTTGGCGATGATCGTGTACGCGGTACACGGGAGCAAATGATGTTGCAGGTGGATCTGGTGAGGCTTAGCAGCGGAGCGGGGAAAACTCATGGGAACAGTTTTATAGAGTTTTATCATTTATGGTTTTGGAATAAAGATGAAATCTATTATGAGATTGTGTTAGTATTTTATTGAATTTTGAGAAGATTTGAACTTAGTGTTATCTTTATTATGAAATAAATTCTTTGAAATTCCCGCGTTTTTGGGAAATGGATTTATAATAAATGTGATTTTATTTTCTTATTTTATATTATATTTTTAAACCCGTAATATCCGATCGGGATGTTATAAGTGTTGTCGGTGTGAATGTGCTGGTTGTGGCCAATACGGATGGGTCTAGATAGATTGCCCTCCTCAGTAGTTGGCTGACGAATTTGGTAGTCTTGGGATGTTGCGAACTATGTTCGCATTTGGGAACTCCACCTGGCGTTACAGTGTATGATCCGTAACAATGGTTCCCGCACGTGCTCTATCGGTTGTGGCCGATAGGTATGGCAGCAAGTCATCTTGAAGTATTCACTAGAAGATGTAGAACACGATTATTATGGTAGTGGCCATGTGGTATGGGATCAAAGGAATAAATTCCTTTGGTGTGTTTGTGTGATATATATAATTGTGCAATATTTATATATATGTGGAATTTGTTAGCTCACCCTATCTGCTTGTGTTTGGCGATGATCATGTACTCGGTACACGGGAGCAGATGATATTGTAGGTGGATCTGGTGAGGCCTAGAGACGAAGCGGGGCTAGTATTGGGAGAAGTTTTTATCAGTTTTTATTATGTTTTGGAACAATTGTAATATTTTATATTATTAAACTTGGTTTTTATTATGGATTTTATGTTTCAGTTATAGTAGAGGTTTTGAGATTATTTATTACTAATATACAGTTTTAATTTTCCCGCGTTTTGGGAACATAAGTTATAATAAATGAAGTTTTACTATTTATTTCTTTATTTTATTATTTAAATCCGTAATATCCGGTTGAGATGTTACATTTGGTATCAAAGCTTTGTTTTCAAAATGATTTTTGGGGTTTAAATCCTTCCAAGAAAAACTTATTTCGTGATAACAAATTTTATTAAAAGATTCCAGAATGATTAATTTAAAATAATTAAAAAGTAATTTTGAATTATCCATTTTGAAATATATTTTTAAAAAATACTTTTAAAATATAAAATCTGAATATTTTTTAATATATTCTAGATAACATTTTTTTTTGTTTAAGATTTTTGCTTTCAACACCTCTGTACATTTTAACTTGCATTCCCATATCGTTTGTAAAATGATTTATTTGTCTTTTTCTTTTCTTTTTTTATATTCTTCTTTCTCCACATCTTGCTCTCCCATGTTTCACCTGTTAGAAAAATAATTTAAAATGAAAGTTGCCATGATAAAAGAGCGTGCCCTTCAGATTCGTAAATAAATAAAAATATCTGGCTTGAGAATAGCGGCTTATCATGTAATCATATTTCCAACAATTTCCTACAAATGATTATTTTTTAAAAATACATTTTTTTGGCAAAGAAAGTATCTGAGTGTTGAGTTGCTAAAAATAATATGTTTTGGAAAGTTTCATATCGCCTATGATAAGTTAGGAAGTGAGTATCAGTGACTATGTAATGAACTCTAAATCCATGATATTTCTTATCTTAGTCAAAAAACACTTTAAGCTTGTATTTGACTTTTCTTACACTCTTGTAGTAGAGTGTTGTGGGGTTTGAGTTAAATTATTTCTTTCGAAAGTGTAGGTATCCTTTAGGTCAAAAGGCATGGGTGAATGGTTTATGTGTTTTACAAATTTTCGCATAGTGTTATTCTCTAGTTGTCACTAGATAACGACCGTGGTTGTGGTTTTCTCCAGATTTAGAGTTTCCATGTTATATTCTTGTGCATGCTTGTATTGATCTTATTTTTTTGTTAGTAGGGAGATTCTCAGGATAAAGACGGTAATGTTTTTAATTGATGATGTGTTTTCCCTAACAAGTGGTATCAAGAGCTATGGGTTAGTAGGATTTTTTCTTAGTATGCTTTGTGATTGGAACTTAATCTAATCTTCCACATAAGAAAAGATTAATTCTTTATTATTGGAGAATCATCCTTGTTTGTTGAGGTTAGAATGAGAAATTTGATGGAAGGATCATTGTTGGTATTGTATTGGCACGGTGAATTTGCAATCGGGTTTTTGGAGATGCAATGACTATGAGCCACCCTGGATTTGTAGTAGAGTTTGTGTTTTCCGGCGAGGGTACTCCTGGATGTGTATAGGAGGCTATGGTTAGTGCTCTTGGTGGATCGTATATTGCGTTTCAGATGTCTTTTGCGTGATGGAGGTTTGATATGTGTGAGTCGCGATATGCAATAGGTTCGTGGAGGATATGCTTTGCGATTTACATATATGCTTCAGTTGTTTGTGTGGTGAAGGTTGGTTGTGTTTACAGATCTACTTGAGGAATAAGAAGATGACATGGCAACTCTTGGTTGGTCAGATCTAATAGTGGAGGATTGTGACATGCAACATTGGTTGGTTGGGTAGACTATGAGTGCTAGGATGAGTTTTTCTAGCGGTAATTTTATACATGGGCATTGGGTAATATTGATGCAAGGTGTGTGGGGATTATGCACAAGCATTGGTTAGCATTGATGCAAAGTGTATGGTGTTTGTGTATAGGCATTGGCTAATATTGATGTAGGGTGTGTGGTGATTATGCACGGTTAACAATGATGTAAGGTGCATGGAAATTCTATAGATGATTTAATTCCAAGTTAATATACTCTCTATGGTGGAGTATGATTGTTGGTATAGGCAATGAAGATGTGTTTATTTTAATCAAGGTGGAAAATGTTGGACTGATCAAAATAATTTGTCTTGTAAAGCCCCGCATCGCCTAGGATAAGCTAGGGAGTAGGTGTTGGTGACTATATAACGAATTCTAAGTTCATGGTGCTTATTGCCCCAATCAAAAACACTTTAAGCTTGTATTTTACTTCTCTTATACTCTTGTAGTAGAGTGTTATGAGGTGACTTTCTTCGGTTTTTGAAAATTTGTTATTTTGCGATACAATCAAAGCGCTATTAAAGGCCCTACGCATAGGAGTGGCAAAACAGGCTAGCTCGGTCCGTTTTGGCCCGGCTCGCCTGTGGCCCGCCAAAAACGGGTTGGGTCGGGCTGGCCCACCATCAATAAACGGGTCGAAAACTGTAACTCGTCCCGTCTTCGGGTGGGCTGGCCCATCTCTCTCTTTTTTTTTTTACTTTTTTTAATTCTTTTTTAATTTTTTTTTACTTTTTTTTACTTTTTATTAAAAATTTGTTTATAAATTTATTTATATAATATGAAAAAAGTATTATTTTTTAATTATTTTTAATTTTAAACATAAAAAATTAAAAAAAAAGAACGGGCTGGTGGGCTGGCCCGTTTTGGCCCGCTAAACTAGCGGGCCAGGCGAGCCAGGTAAAAGCGGGTTGACAGGTTGGAAATTCCAACCCGACGCACCCTTTTTTGGGCGGGCTGGCGAGCCGGCCCGGTGGGCCTGGCCCATTTTGCCATCCCTACCTACGCATATACCTTGGTTCCATGAGCATTTTAGAAAGAAAAATTTTGTATTCTTTCATAGAAAATGGCCCACCTTCACACTCATTTGAACAATAACTTTATCAAGTCTATCATAACAATAAACCACTCAAGAAATAGAGCTATAAAGTTATTAAGTCCTTTAGACTTATATCACAATCATCCATCAAGTCCTTTTAAGGACCACCTAACACAGTTATGGATTTAAGAATCACCACAAATACATGATAGATTGTAGTGCACCACATATTATTCAAGCCAAAGGCTTAAGTCTCATCCCTTTAATAATCTCTTGAATGACACTCATAGTCAATCCCTTTATTAAAGGATCTGATAGGTTTCTTTCTAATCTCATAAACTCTAGACAAATTACTCCATTCTTCAAAAGTTGTTTAACTGCACCACGTTTGGCAACTTCAATAGTAGCTTGGGAATACCAAAACTTAATAATATAGCAATTATCATTTCTTTTAGTGTCCTATTTTTTTGTTCAGCTATGCCATTTTCATCATAGATTTATTAAGGAAATTCTTACTATATTCACCACATCTACCGGACATAAGCCTTTTAATCTTTTTATCCAATTGATTTTCTACTTCAGCTTTATATTTTAAAACACTTGAATAGCCTCATTTTTTGACTTTAATAAATAAATTTTAGTATATCTAGAAAATTCATCGAAAAAATGTATATAATATTTTTTCCACCTTTACTCGTGTGTTTTTAAAATCAACTTAGTTAGTATGTATCAATTCAAGAAATTCAATGCTTTTGGAAGTGACATGTTTAAAATATTTCTTTGAAAATTTTGCTTAAACACAAACAGTACATTTAGAACATTCATTTTCATTAGACGCATTTATAAGATGCATATTTTTCAATCTTTTAATAGAACCAAAATTCACATGTCCTAAGATGTCATGCCACAAGTTAACAGATTCAACAATATAAGCAGAACAAGAAATACTTCCATTAGCAATAACACGAACAATGTTAAAAAAAAAAAAAACCCCATTAACCAAATATCCCTTACCCAGAAAATTCCCATTGTTTGCTAAAATCACTTTATCAACCTCAATCACAAGTTTTAGACCATCCTTATTAAGCGAACTACCCGAAACTAGGCTCCTACGAAGGGATGGGACATACAACACATCATTCAAAGCTAAACTTTTTCCAAAGGTAAGTTTCAGGAGTATTTTGCCTTAACCAAGAACTACAACAGTGTCTGAATTACCCATGAAGACATGTTCACCATCTGTCGTATCACAAAATTTTTGGAGCCTTGTTGGAGCAGAAATGTCTGGTGGCACTTGTGTCCAATAGCCAATCAACTTTGTTTTCCAACAAGTTTGCTTCTATTATCACAACAACAATTATATCATCCTTTTCAACAACATTGACTTGTAGAGCAAAATTATTGTTAGGCTTACTGACAAGTTTCTTATCCTTTCTGCCTAGCACGGGTACGACTTATGACCTGGTTTTCCACATTCAAAACAATCCATCACCTTGAATTTTTTATTCTTTCCATTATCTCCTTTGGAATTTTTTTGGTGTCTGCTCTTTTTGAATTTCTTTCCTTTGGCTTCGTACTTGTATTCAGAAGTAGTAGAAGATTCAACTAAGCTAGCCTTAACACAAACTGAAGAAACATAATTTTTCTTATCTTTCAAACGATTAGCCTCCTCAATTTTCATGTGACTTATCAACACCTCAAGTGGCATGTCCTTCTTTTTTGTAATTCAAATGGTTCCTGTAATTACTCCATAAAGGTGGAAATTTTTACAACAAAACATCAGCCTGTAGGATATCACATATTTTCATGCCTTCTCTGAGCACATCTGCAACCAAGTTCTCATACTCGTGAACTTGCTTCATGATAGGCTTGTCATCAACCATTTGGAACTCCATCCATTTTCCTACCATGTATTTTTTTTTCTGTTAACATCATCAGTACCTTACCTTGATTCCAAAGTATTCTAAATTTCCTTTGCATATTTTTGTTCAAAAAAAAAAAATCATCAAAGATAGCATATGTCATGTGGTTGAAAAGATGACCTCTAATAACTTTATTATCCTTCTCGTATTTCGCATTTGCCTCCTCATCAACTTTTTTTGTTTTGTCCGTTGAAGGTGTGACAGTTTGAGTAGCAAGAACAATCAGTTGATCATCAGGAACATAGGTGAACAAAACGTAATCAACATTAAGTTGTTCGAAGAAGATTAAAAATTTCTAGTACCAACGTATGTAGTTGATTCCATTCAAAGGATTAAGCTTGGAGATATCAGGCAATGACTTGAGAAAGCAACCATCATTGAAGAAGATAGAAAAAGAAAAGAGTTTTCTTCAGACCCAAGGTTAACACAACAACTCCTTAACCCGTGCACTCGTGGAAGAAGTTGGAAATAACATACCGAGAACCAAAGAAGAAAAGTTTCTTATAGTTTTACATTTTAATAATCCTTTTATAATTATTAAAGCATAATATAGAGATAGAGAGAAAACTACCTTTCAAAACGTAACAAAAAAAAATTGTTGAGAAAATTTGACCACGATAAAAGAACGTGTCCTCTATATTCGTAAATAAATGAAAATATTTGGCTTGAGAATAGCTACTTACTCATATTTCCAACATTACCTTCTTCATTCTCCACTAGCTTCTTTCTCCATCATGTTTCATCTTCCTCTTCCTACATTAACCTCTCACATCTCTCCCTCACTCCTCATCTTTATCCTATACCATTCCCACACCTCTTTCTGTAACCGTTAATTTTCTTTTTTCTATTTAAAAATATATTTTAGATTATGTAATTCAAAATATATTTTTGATTTTTATATTTAAAAATATACAATTTGAAATATAAAATTTATATTTCAGATTATACATTCCGCAACATATTTAAATTATGCATTTCAGGATTCAAAATGAAAAAATAAAATTAGAAGTTTCAAGTATATGTGGGTAGAGGTTAAAATTATGGAGGTGCAGGAAGTAACAGCCCTTTATGACGGTGTAAAGATCTTGAAAATAATTTTTGACACTGCACTATAATATAATCAGCAAATATAATAAAGCAATTATGAATTTGACAAAAGAAAAAGTCCATTTTAGTTTTTGAGTTGCAGTGGTACTTTTTGGACAATTGATTATTGTAGTTTACAATTTGTATATGCACCACCTCATTAAGCTTTAAAAAGAAAAAAAACATAGGCTTCACGTTTGTTTTAAAAAACTTCATCCTAACTCCCCGTTACTTCTTACACAAAGGTCTCTCTCTCAACATCATTGGAAGAGTTTTGGTGTTTTTGTTCGTCAGAAATAAGAGATACTTGCTCATTGGTATTATAGTTTTGCAATCGGGATTCTGATTAAGTGTTTGAAAATGTTTCAGAATAGGATTTCCAAAATATTTTCGAAATAGACAATCTTAAAATGTGTTATGGAATAATCCATTCATAAAATAGTTCTAGAATATAAACCTCATTTCAGAATAGTGTATATGATTAAGTAATCTGAAATAGTTATTTAATTATTTATGACATTATACATTATATTATGAATTGTGTATTTTACAACCAGCAATGTTTATGTTGTCTGGAAGGCTGAATTATTGTTCTAAAAATGGCATTTTAGAAAATTCTATATAAGCGATTTGTATTATAGTTTGATTGTTCTCTATATACATATATAATAAATTAAGTATAATACTTAAAATAATTTAAATTGATAATAAAATAAATAATCATTATATTAAATTTTAATAGGATTTGGATGTCTATCACTCGTTTTTAATAATTGAACTTTTCGGTACGCAAAGAAATAATTTTTACTAAGAGTTAAGTTTGGTATTTCCGCGGTTTAACCCCACCGAAGACATTACTTGTGGTTTACTTCTTTTCAGAAAAAAATCAACTTTGTTAACAGATTACTAATGATATTGATTAATCTCTAATAAAACAATACTTACTGGCGGTTTGGAAATTCTCGTTAGTTATCGATGATTCTGAAACTCATGTTATTTATTGGTTCTTATCGGTCATTTAGAAACCTATTTTACTTACCGGCGGTTCTAGAATCCCTGATACTTTATGGGTTTTCAAACCTCTACTAGTTTTCAACGGTTTTAAATTATTGGTGGCGTTTCTTACCCCTGCAATGCAATTCATTATTTATCGATGTTTATGAATTTTATTTGTTGTTCTTACCACTCCTTAATGTTTTAAATCCCCTAAATTTTATTTGTTGTTCTTTTTTAATGCAAATAATTCATGAAATATATCAAATAAAAAACACAAATTCTAAAATTCTGATATTTGTTTATAACTAGATATAACATTCTTAAAAACAAAGAACATTGTCTATAGGTTCAAGTTAAATAATAAAGTTTAAACATTCAAACTAGTGAAATCTTACAATATTTTTGTTTCTTCATAAAAATAAAATAGTGAAAGTCTAATAACATTATTCAACTATCAATCTTGATTTGAATCATTTGTTTCTTCATTAGGAACACTCCTTTGATCAAATACCTAAAATAAAAAATATTCATAATTAGTAACATTCTTTAAAGTATAACAAATATATTAATATATTAAATATTTAAATATTACCGGTGATGGATGAAACATAGGAAAGTCATGGTTTTTTTTTTTTACCAAAGTAATGGAATTTTGTACTAAAATTGTCAAAATAGACAATTTTAAAAAAAATTACATAAATGAGTAAAGTCATATATGATAAGTACGATTTTAAACTATTAAAAATAATGAAGTCGTATTTTTCAATGACCGCACAGTGAGCATTGAGATGAGGATCTTCTCCTATCTTGTTTGTGTTTCTACATTTTCTCATATTGAATTGAAGCAATGACTGACTGCACAATAAGCATTGGTTCAATGTCTCTTCTCGTTTGTGCTATCATTGTTCCACTTCTCAATTTCTTTTCTGCCATAATTGGGTTCATGATTAAGTTTTGAGTGGTTGAGCCGTAAGATTCATTAGATACTTGGATTCCATTGGTGAAATCAATGAATTCAAGTAGATGCAAAGTCATCTGGCTTCCCTCAAATGTAATTTGAGAAGAATCTCATGCTTAATCAACCAAAATGGCATCATGATTCTTAGTTCTGTAAAACCACGCGTAACTATACTATTCCATCAAGTTTCTAATTGATTCCTGTTCTTTGATGTGTTTTATGTTCGTTGCTTGTTTCTAAACAAATCGTGATGTTATATGTGACATTTTCGATCTATTTTTATATCCAATTCATGATTCGATTCGTTTAATTTTGTGTTTGCACATTTGTTCGTTAAAGTTCGTTGGCTAGGGTTTGCAATATAGGATCTTGCATTTTACTCAACCATTTCACATGATTCTTGTACCTATGTTCTATTGAGATCATTCTTGAGCGTTATGTATCATCACATCAACATTTCATCCATTCCATAGTAAAATCTGACCATGCCTTACACATTTCATATTTGAGCATTCTTAAGCAATTTCAAGATTTCGTATTTTATGCAGATTAATTTGTTAATTCGTTTTCCGTGGCTTTGTGTAGGTTAACTTGCATGATATTAGCATTTTGCATGTTTAATTTGTGTATTAGATGATCACATTGCATATTGACACGCATTAGTAGTTTATCCAATTCATCAAACACATTAGGTGCATTCTAGTTTACTTAACCATTTCATCAAACACTTTGCATTCATATACATTCATACAATTTTAGGTTCATTTTAGTTTCAATTTTAATAGAGTTTGTATATATTTCCTCCAATTTCACAAAGCACATTCAAGAAATCATTCATTTCTCTTGCCTATGTTCGAATTGATCCTTTGTTGATCACTATACTATATTAGTTAGTGAGGAAATCGAGTTTTGACTAAATCTCTACGCGACAAGAGGTTTATCACGGTGGTTGTGGCATGTTCAGCACTACTCTTAATGGTAGCAAAATAAGTAGTGAGTTATAAGGCATGATAAAACCAAATCGAAAGAGGGAAACAAAATCGAAAGCAATGACACAGGGAGATGAAATCGAATGCAATGATATAGGGAAATGAAAACGAAATTGAAACTGAAAGTAGGGAGATGAAATCAACAGAGAAAGACTAATAAAAAATAGGGAGACCAAATTGGAAGCAGAGAGAACGATCTTCATTACCTTGAACTTCAAACATTGAGAACAGGTGTGGAGGCACTAAGGGAGAATTGTGGAGAAGGGTGTTCTTCCCCTAAGATAAACACTGCCACAATGAAAGAAAGAGTTTGTCTAATTAAATTTTTTAAAAAATAATAAAAAAGAAGGAAAATGAAAAGGAGAGAAAGTTTCTAAAACTTCTAATATATCTATTATTTACTAGAGGTTATTATAACTCCACGAATAAACTCCTACTAAAATTACATAATTTTGTAGTGGTAATTTGTTTACAATTTTTCGTTCATATGAATGTTGGATCTTTTTTTCTAGTTATTTAAATAACTAATTTTATAAGGTTAATTTTGATGTCAAGTGAAAAGAATTTTCAAAGATTCAAAATAAAAGAATAAGATAGCAACTTCATCACATAAGCCCTAATCTATAACTTCTCTAAGTTATGAACACTAATATTTTTAGGTTTATTGAAGAATCTCTTAGATATTTGAAATGAATATTATTAAAAATTGATATATTTTCTACTCAACTTCACAAAAAAATCTATAAAAATTAATTTAAAAAAAGTATAATTGACTATATATATAATTAATAAGTTTAATTAAGTAAGTGACAATACACTATTTTATTCTAAGATGATTATTAAAACATCATAGAAAGAATTTATTAATGTTTTACAATATAAGGTTATTGATCTCGAAGACACAATATTGACAACCACCATTGAAATGAATATGTTAGACCAGAGGATGAGCATTTTAGCATTGTTTTTCATGTCTTTTTTATGGTTGTATTTGTTACTTAATATATGTATTTGCAATCTTATTTTCTATTGAGTTCATTAAATGAAATAAAACAAACAATTCTTAATACTTTGCTTCATGTTATGATTTTAAAAAATTTTAAAGAAATATTAATATAAAAACCAACTTTATAAAATTATTCTCCGTGTATCCCTCTCGAGATAAAGATTGTAGCTTCTTTAAATTAAGAGGTCAATATTGGATTATCTAATAACTAAGTGTCAGAATAATGGGATCAAACTTTAGAGATATTGTGCTTCCACTTAAACGTCTTGGTTTATGCTTTCTAGTCACGTGTGCATGGGTCGTTGCATAAGTAGCTCAACACGTCACGTACACACAGACCTCACCCTTAAGCCTTTGTATATGCACCTTTCTCTTTCTCTTTGTACACATAACTATTATTCAATATACAACTTTCTTTTCTTCTCTTTCTTTTGTGCTTCTACTTTTTATGCTATGTTTTCGCGAATACGTAACTCTCACACTGCATGTCCCATGCATTGTTGCAACGTCAAGTGGTTCTGTCATGTCGATACGATTCTAAGATGGTATCAGAGCACTTCATTTTAAGTGTTCTGCTGCGCATCCTGGTCGTCCTTTCCTTCTATGTTCTTTCGTCTTGCATTTCTTATATCTTCTTTCTCTCTTTCAGCATGAGCAAAGATTCGTCTAACATCATTTCTATTAATAGTTACCTATACTTGCATCCAAATGAAAGTCCAGTTGTTTTGTTGGTCTCGCCGATCTTAGACATCAACAACTATCATTTGTGGTATAGGTCCATGACTACAACTTTCATTGTGAAGAACAAGATCGAGTTCGTTGATGGATCATCATTTGAAACAACAAATATCAAGTGTAAAGAAGGTGCAATAACATGGTGGTTTCTTGCCTCGTTCATTTGGTGTCGTCGTCCATTCTTCAAAGCATTTTTTGGATGAACAAAGTTGAGGATATTTGGAAAGATCTCAAAGCAAGATACTTTTAAGGGAATTTTATACGCGTTTCTAACCTTCAAATGGAGGCTTCTTCCATCAAGCAGGGTGATCTTACAGTAACCGATTACTTCACTAAGCTTCGCATCATTTGGGATGAGATGGAAAACTTTCAACCTGATCCTACATGTTCTTGCAAGTGTTCTTGTGGGGTAACGACTTTACAATCGGAAGTCTCATGTGCTTTTGATGGGTCACATGCCTTTGATGAATAAGATTTTTTCGTATGGTGCTCACCAAGAGAGACAAATCATGAGAAATAACGCATTCAATAACATGGAGGTGAAAATCAACGTTGTCAACAATCATATAAGTTGTACAATCTATGGGAAGAAAGGCTGTCTTGAAGCCAACTACTATAGAAAGAATGGGTTTCCCCATAATGGTGACGACAAGGGTTTCCAGAATGTGAGTAAGAAGGTATGTGTTCATTATGGACAAAACATACACACTATAGATTTTGCTATAGGAAAGACAGGTTCTCACCAGGGTATAAGTTCTCCAATAGTAAGGCCAACATTGTTAGGACTGTGGATGATCAACATGAGAGTGGTCAAGATAATGTGATTCAGGAGCAAGACTTTTGTCTGACGCAACAACAGTATTTGGCCCTCATGATTTTGCTTCAAAGCAATAACAAAGAAGGGTAAACAATGGAGGCACATGTGAATAAGATCAATACCATTTGCATAGACTTGGCGCAACGAGGCAACCGTTTTGTCGACACTTGCATTCTTGGTAAAGATAACGTTTGGATCTTAGACTCGGAGGGCAACAAATCATGTATCTTACTCTTTTAAATGCATTGAATCTTATAGTAAAATCAAACCCATTACTGTTAACCTCCCAAATAACACTTTTGTTAGTGCCACACATAAAGGTAATGTTAGATTGAAAGATAAGTTTCTTTTGAAAGATGTCTTGTTTGTTCCTTCGTTTGACTATAATTTGATATTTATCTCCAAGCTTATGTGCACCCTCAATGTTGAGATTATCTTCACTTCTAATCTTTGTATCATTCAGGATCAAATTTTCGAGAAAGAAGATTGGTATAGCTAAGTCCAATCATGGCCTTTATATCTTCGATGATCAAGTTTCTTCTCTTGTCAATTCTCACAATTGTAATAGTATATATGTTAATCTTTGACATGATAGATTGGGCCATTTGTCTGATGATAATTTAGCTATTTTGAATAAAAAAACATTCATATATCAGTTATAATAAGACTGATAGATGTGGCTCTTGCCATTTTGCCAAATAGAAAAAGTTTTCGTTTCCCAGCTCTGTTTCGTATGTGAATAAATGCTTTGATATTTTGCATGTTGACATATACGGACCATGCTCTATACCCTCCTTACATTCTCATAAATATTTTCTCACTATTCTTGACAATTATTCTGCTTTACATGGGTTTATTTAATGTACAACAAATTTGAAACTCAAAAACACCTTTCGAATTTTATATCTCTTATTAAGAACCAATTTGAGATGTCTCTAAAGACTATACATGTGATAATGGCCATGATTTCAACATGAAAGATTTGTTTGATGTTGAGGGCATCGTGCACCAGACTAGTTACATGGAAACGCCAAAATAGAATGGGTTAGTTGAACGCAAACACCAACATTTGATGAACGTGACTCACGCTTTCCTTTTTAGGTCATGTGTTTCCTCTACGTGAATAATGCATTTATTCATGGAGAGTTAAACGAAGAAGTATACATGGCTCTTCCACTTGGTGTAAGTTCCACTAAACCTAATCAAGTTTGTAAATTACATAAGCCTTTGTATGGCCTTAGGCAGGCTAGACGTTAGTGATATGAAAAACTAACAAATCTTTTACTAGCACATGACTTCAAACTTACTAAAGGTGATAACACCCTCTTTGTGAAGAAATCTGACACCAGCATAACTTGCCTTTTAATAACATCACCAAAACTCTATATGATACTTTTAAAATTAAGAATTTAAGAGATTTGACCTTTTTCCTTGGTCTTGAGGTGGCATGGAGCAACAAGGGAATACACCTTTCACAATGCAAATACACTTTGGATCTTCTGCGAGAGACTAGTATGCTCACCCCTATGAAATTTTGTAAACGTGCTGCAGCAGATCAAGGCGTCCCTCTTCAAGATCCTACTCTTTTTAGAAAGCTTATCGAAAAGCTCATATACCTAACCAATACTTATCCCGACATCACATACATTGTCACAGTTTAAGTTAGCATGTTTCCTCACTAACCACCGTACATCAACAAGATGTTTTTTAGATCTTGAGATATTTAAAGTAACTGCCTATATGAGCTCAAACTCAATGGCTTCAGTGTCTCAAACTAGCTGGATGCCCCGAAACGCGAAAATCCTTTGCTGGATACATTATTTATCTTGGATGTTCACCTATTGAGTGGAGATTAAAGAAGTAGAATACTGTCTCTAGGAACTCTTTAGAAGCCGAACATAGAGCCCTTGCTTCAACCACGTGTGAGCTACAATGGCTCCTTTACCTACTTGAAGACTTTCACACTCAAAATGCACAACCAACGCTTCTTTTCTGTGATAATCAATCAGCCTCGCAGATTGCTTTAAATCATGTGTTTCATGAGCGAACGAAACATATTGAGATAGATTGTCACGTTGTGATAGAGAAGGTTCAACAAGGGATCATTAAGCTTTTTCCCATCATCACGAAGGAACAACACGCGGACATTATCACAAAAGCCCTTGCTCCTTCTGTCTTCCATTTCATACGTAGCAAGCTGTGAATGCTCAACATTCACTCCCAGCTTGAGGAGGGGTTGTCATAATAATGGGATCAAGCTTCCAAAAGAGGATCGCAAAGTTACAAACGTTGTTTAGTGTGCTTCCACTTAAATGTCTTTGTTTATGCTTTCTAGTCACGTGTACATGGGTCGTTATTTAAGTAGCTCAACACGTAACGTACACATGAACCTCACCCTTAAGTCTTTATATATGCACCTTTCTTTTTCTCTTTGTACACAAAACTATTATTCAATATACAATATTCTTCTCTTCTCTTTCTTCTATGCTTATGCTTTTCATGCTATACTTCCACAAATACGTAACTCTTGCACTATATGTCCCATGCATTGTTGCAACGTCAAATGGTTCTGTGATGTCGATACTATTATAAGACTAAGTTCACATAAAAAAAATAAAGTTAAAACAAAGTATCTTACAAGGTATAAAAGTTTTCGTATCATTTACTTTCTTGGAATTGACCATGATTAAAATATGATTAATTAAGATTGGTTTACCTGAATTTTCTAGTTTATAAAGGTATGCTTAAAAGTAAAAATTTTAATATTATAGTTCAATATGTTTGATAAATTTATATTTTAACTTGAAAATTGATATTTTCAGAAGTTAATATTTCTTTAATTAGATGTTATTAGATTTCAAATTATAAATAAAGGAGAAGAAATAGAAGTACTGTGGCCTCAAAGCCTATTTTTTAAAATATTTTTTTATTTAATAGCTGGTTTTAATTTTTCCTTTTCTTAAAATCTCATTTCCTCGATCGATTTTTCCATTAAGAAAAAAAAGAGATTAAACATCATTTAAGAGGAATAAAGCTCTCTTTATAAGATTTTAATATAATTTTGTTGGTGTTGAGAATATTACTTAATATCTTTTTTATTTAAATTAGTTTTTAGAAAATATTTCAGTTTCAAATATATGTTTCAGTTTTAGGAAATTTGTTATTATTTTAGATTAGGAGTGAGATATTCTAAACATTTTATACTTGATATTTGTTATATTTTGCTCTATATATAGAGTATATCAATAAAATACAAAAACATGTTCCTCCGTATAACATATCACATATATCTCTCATATATTTCATATCTCTCATATTTTCAAAAGCCCTAAAAATCCCAACAACTGGTATCAGAGCCATTGTTCTTACTGTCGATAGAATGGAAGGAAATATGTCACACGTCGCTATTCCACTCTTTGATGGTGAAAGCTATGATCTATGGGCGGTAAGGATGCAAACATATCTAGAGGGGCTAGATCTATGGGAAGTTGTGGAGGAAGATGATGTTCCCTTATCTGAAAATCCCACCGCGGCTCAAATGAAAGCGTATAAAGACAAGAAAACGAGAAAGGCAAAGGCAAAATCATGCTTGTTCGCAGGTGTTTCACAAATGATTATGACCAGGATCATGACTCTAAAGTCTCCCAAAGAAATCTGGGAATACTTGAAAGCAGAATATGAAGGGAACGAGAAGATTCGAGGCATGAAAGTTTTGAACTTGATAAGGGAGTTCGAGATGCAAAGAATGAAAGAGTCAGAGACGATTAAAGAATACTCAAACA
>Ga0214544_1006913_pt1 | contig 20460 bp, 14 predicted proteins | sample CNSS3metaG_FD_160074 | JGI IMG/M metagenome (GOLD analysis project Ga0214544, IMG submission 160074) | Root nodule microbial communities from cowpea collected in UCLA plant growth center, Los Angeles, California, USA - CNSS3 | ecosystem: Host-associated > Plants > Roots > Nodule | place: USA... | reverse complement strand
TAAATAAAAGAGAGATTATATATATATATATATATATATATATATATATATATATATATATATATATATATATATATTAATTAGGGCAACTGTATTTTTGATAATGTAATAAGGTATATTAATATAAAGGTTTGGAAACTGTGGATGTATGAATTTGGAGGTATTTATCGGGTTGTTCTTTTCTATGAAACTTATTACGCTTTGGATCAAAATTTAGATGAATGAGTCTTAATGTATATAATATATATGGGGTTGGATTTGTTTTCACTATTATGTCTTGGACATAAAAAAGTTGCAGTAGTGATTGTTTTTATAAAAGGTTATAATTGGTGTATGATGCATACATGCAAGGTAGCTGATATAACAAGTCATTATAACAACTTTAACAATTATTTCTATTGCTTTTGCAGCTATTTCACCTTAGCAAGAAAGATCTGTAATGTCGTTTTGCTGTGGAAGATCCCCTTATTTTTGTCGTGGAGGATACCTTTATTTTGCAGTGGAGGATCCACTTGTTTTGTTTATTTCAAGTAAATGAAATGTTATGTTGTTCTGTTGTCAAGAACAACTCTTTTTGGTATTTCATGTAAATGAAATATAGGTTTTGGTATTTCATCTAAATGAAAATGTAGGTATGGACACTGTAACGTCCCATTTAATTTATAAACGCAATTAAGGGAGAAAAAGGCTTAGGCGAGCCTCTGTTAATCTCGCCTAGGCGAGACTAGCTCGCTTGGGCGAGTTTATCAATGCCCGCCACTGTTTTCACCTGCAACAGACGCAAATACGTACCACAAGCAACAATCCCACCGTATCATACATCCATATCAATAGGCAAACACAAAGAGATCACCAACCACATAAAATAGCAAACTCGTACCAAACAAACCGAAGGGCCCTAGCTTCCCTTACCTGGAAATGGGTTTGCACGGGACTTCTACACTGAAACAGGGAGCACAGCAGCTCTAGAACCCAACTCGCAAAGTGAGCAGAACAAAAGCCAAGATGGAACGTGAATCGGAAGAACGTCGAAACCCTAGCAGAGGTAGAAGACGGCTGCGGCTCTAACGCAAGGATAACAATTTTTCTGAAATGCCAAGAAGTGAAGGGTTTAGGGCAGACCCTAAGACTTTATCTGTTGGGCCGGCCTTAGGCCCACTTACAAGGGCAACCCACTAACCTTTAGGGCAAAAAATAAAAAGGGGGCCTTACATTCTCCCCAACAAGAAAAATTTTCGACCTCGAAAATAAAGACTCACCAGGTAAACAGATGTGGATGTGATTTTCTCATGTCCTCCTCTAACTCCCAAGTCGAGTCACCCGTCCTCCGATCCCAGATGACCTTAACAAGACTAACGGTCTTTCCACGACGTCGTTCAACCTTGCTATCCTCAAGAGCTGTGGGTGGTACTTCCACTGTGAGATCCTCCCTGATCTGTACATCCTCAGCCTCCAACACGTGGGCCGGATCGAATACATACTTCCTCAGCTGTGACACATGAAACACCGGATGGAGGTTCGTCAACTGCGGCGGTAATGCTATCTCATAAGCCACTGGTCCAATCCTCCTCGTGATCTGATACGGGCCAAGGAATTTGGGTGAAAGCTTCCTTGAGCGGAGAGCCCTTCCCACGCCCGTGGTTCGGGTCACCCTCAAGAACACATGATCTCCCGCTGCAAACTCCAAAGGCCTCCTCCTACGATCAGCATAGGCCTTCTGCCTACTCTGAGAAGCCATCATCCTATCTCTCACCATCCTCACCTTCTCGGTGGTCTACTCTAACAACTCTGGTCCAACTAATACTGCCTCCCCATCCCGATACCAACAAAGAGGAGTCCTACACCTCCTGCCATAAAGAGCCTCGTATGGCGCCATGCCAATGCTTGCATGAAAACTGTTGTTGTAGGTGAACTCAATCAAAGGCAATACCTCGTCCCAAGCACCCAGATGATCCAATATGCAGGTTCTCAACAAATATTCTAACGACTGGATCATCCTCTCAGACTGGCCATCGGTCTGAGGGTGATAAGCTGAGCTCATAGTGAACTTGGTTCCCAAAGCCTCCTGTAAGGTTTGCCAGAACCGGGATGTAAATCGTGGGTCTCTGTCGGAGACTATGCTCGAAGGTACTCCATGCAACCTCACAATCTCTTTGACGTACAGCTGGGCCAACTTGGCCATGGACATCCTCAAGTTCATCGCCAAAAAGTGTGCACTCTTGGTCAACCAATCCACTATCACCCAGATGGTGTCATGTCCTCTGAAAGTCCGTGGAAGATGAGTCACAAAGTCCATGGAGATGTTGTCCCACTTCCACACCGGTACCTCCAACGACTGTAGAACTCCCCCGGGTCTCTAGTGCTCCACCTTCGCCTTCTGACAAGTCAGACAGGCGGATACAAACTGTGCCACATCCTTCTTCATCCCCTGCCACCAGAAAGTTTCCTTGAGGTCTTGGTACATCTTAGTCATGCCAGGATGCAAGCTAAGACGGTTATTGTGTCCTTCCTCAAGGATCAACTTTCTCACCTCAGCATCATCAGGTATACATACTCTGCCTCGAAACCTCAGTATGCCATCATCACTTACAGCAAAGTCTCTGGCTTCCTCTGATCCAAGTTGTTCCCTAACTCTGTTCAGACCAACATCCAACAACTGCCTCTCTCTGATCGAGCCCAACAAGTCACTAGATATAGTAAGAGTACTACACCTAATGGACTCGGACCCCAACTCCACATGTATCCTCATGTCTCTGAACTTCTCTAGTAGCTCCACCTCTTTTATCATGAGATGTGCCGTATGTATCGTCTTCCTACTCAGAGCATCTGCCACCACATTTGCCTTCCCCGGGTGATATAGGAGCTCGAAGTCATAGTCCTTTAGGAATTCCATCCACCTCCTCTGTCTCATGTTCAGCTCCTTCTGATCGAACAAGTATTTTAAACTCTTGTGGTCGCTGAACACCCGAAACTGGGCACCATAGAGATAGTGCCTCCAAATCTTCAAGGCAAATACTATCGCTGCCAACTCAAGGTCATGAGTGGGGTAATTACGCTCATGCACCTTAAGCTGTCGTGAAGCATACGCCACTGCCTTCTTTTCTTGCATCAAGACGCAACGAAGTCCAAGATGAGATGCGTCGCAGTAGACTTCAAACGGTTTCCCCACATCCGGAATTACCAATATAGGAGCACTCGTCAACCTCCTCTTTAGCTCTTGAAAGCTCTCCTCACACTTGTCCGTCCAAGCGAAAGGTTGGTCCTTCCGAGTAAGCAGAGTCAGAGGCGCCACTATCTTGGAGAATCCCTCTATGAATCTCCTATAATAGCCCGCTAACCCCACAAAGCTCCTGATCTCTATGGCCGACTTAGGACTTTCCCACTTTACCACTGCCTCGACCTTTGCCGGGTCCACTGCAATCCCCTGGGCGGATATCACATGCCCCAAAAACTGAACCTCATCCATCCAGAACTCGCACTTGGACAACTTGGCATACAACTACTTCTCTCTCAAAACACCAAGCACCAACCTCAGGTGTTCTGCATGTTCCTCCTGCGTCCTGGAGTAGATAAGGATGTCGTCTATGAAGACCACGACAAACTTATCTAGGAAAGGTCGGAAGATCCTGTTCATGTAGTCCATGAACACTGCCGGAGCGTTGGTCACGCCAAACGGCATAACCACGTACTCATAGTGGCCATACCTCGACCTGAAGGCTGTCTTCTGTACATCATCAGCCTTTACCAAAATCTGATGATAACCCGATCGCAGATCTATCTTCGAGAACACTGATGACCCGTGCAACTGATCCATCAAGTCGTCAATTCTCGGGGAGCGGATACTTATTCTTGATCGTCATCTTGTTCAGTTGCCTGTAGTCCACACACAGACGTGAACTCCCGTCCTTCTTCTTCACCAACAACACTGGTGCTCCCCAAGGCGAAGTACTGGGTCGGATGAACTATTTCTCCATCAGATCTTCTATCTGTTTCTTGAGCTCTACCAACTCTGCCGGAGCCATGCGATACGGGGCCATCGAGACCAGGCCTGTTCCTGGGACTAGATCAATAGAGAACTCCACCTCTCTACTGGGAGGCAACCCTGGTACCTCCTCCGGAAACACATCCACAAAATTCTGGACGACTGGTATCACAGACGTTGCCTCTCCTCTCTCCACCTCCATATGTGTGAAGATCATGTAGCACAGCGCACCGTCATGTAGTTCCCTCATAACACCCTGAGAAGACACTAACTCAGGCTCCTCTGCGTCGGGAAAAAGCAGCTTCTTCTCCCGACAATCTATCAGGATGCGATTGGCAGAGAGCCAGTCCATCCCTAAGATCACCTCCAACTCCTGTAGGGGTAGGCAGATTAGATTCACCCTGTACCTGCGTCCCTCTACCTCCACTGGAAGCCTAGCACACAAGGACGACGTCCTGACCAAACCTGACGCCGGAGTAGACACTGCAAGCTCACACTACAGCTCACGCACCGGCAGACCCAACCGTTCCACACATGCATTTGACACAAAAGAGTGTGTCGCTCCAGAATCATATAGTACACAACATCTCATCCCATAAATCACACAATAACCCATAACAAGGTTACCTGAACCTGTAGCCTCAGCTCCGGTCATGGCATAGACTCTGCCCGTCGCCTAAGGCCTGTTGACTCTGTCTCTCCTCTGATGCTACTGGGGTGTCCGAACTGGAGGGCGTGTCGCTGCCCTGGCAAGGTTGGGGCAATCCGTCCCAAAGTGGCCTTCCTTGCCACAGTTGTTGCACCTACGGTAACCCTCCCTACGTGGACAAGCGTACCTCGGGTGGGGTCCTCCACATGAGTAACACCGAACTCGGCCCTGTTGAGGAGAAAAGCTCCTAGACTCCTGAGGCTGATGGTGTGGTCTATCATACGGTCTCCTCCGCTCTTCATGTCTGGGCCTGGACCTAGATGGTCCACCGATCCTCTGAGGTGGCTGTGGCTGCTGTGGGCGTTAGCCTTCCACCTCGCGCTTCATCTTCTCCATCACCCTGGCCTTATCTACCAGAGCGGCAAAATCCTTGATGGACAATGGTGCCACCATCAAGCGAATATCTCCCCTGAGGCCGTTCTCAAACTTACGGCATCTCCACTCCTCATCAAGCGGTAGGGTATAAAAATGGCTGAGGTGTTTGAACCTCTCAGCATACTCTGCTACTGTCTTCCCTCCTTGGGTCAACTGGAGGAACTCCACCTCCTTGGTGTTACACATGTGGAGGACCCCACCCGAGGTACGCTTGTCCTCGTATGGAGGGTTACCGTAGGTGCAACAACTATGGCAAGGAAGGCCACTTTGGGAAGGACTGTCCCAACCTTGCCAGGGCAGCGGCGCGCCCTCTAGTTGAGACTCCCCAACAGCATCAGAGGAGGAACAAAGGCAACAGGCTTCAGGCGACAGGCCAGGTGTATGCTATGACAGGAGCAGAGGTGACTGGTTCAGGTAACTTGGTTATGGGTTGCTGCTTAATAGCTGGTGTGTCTTGCTGTGTGTTGTATGACTCTGGAGCGACACACTCCTTCGTGTCAGATAGTTGTGTGAAACGTCTGGGTTTGCCAGTATGCGAGCTACAGTGCGAGCTTGCGGTGTCTACTTCGGCGTCGGGATTGGTCACGACGTCGTCTTTGTGTGCTAGGTGTCCAGTGGAGGTAGAGGGACGCAGGTACAAGGTAAATCTAATCTGCCTGCCTCTACAAGACTTGGAAGTGATCTTAGGGATGGATTGGCTCTCTGCCAATTGCGTCCTTATAGACTACCGGTAGAAGAGGTTGTTGTTTCCCGATTCAGAGGATCTCAAGTTGGTGTCCCCTCAGGGGGCGGTGAGGGAGATTCATAGCGGCGCGCAATGCTTCATAATCTTCGCCCGTATCTAGGTGGGAGAGAGAGAGACCATCAGTCATACCTATGGTACATGAGTTTGAAGATGTGTTTCCGGATGGAGTTCTCTATTGACCTGGTACCAGGGACGGGTCCGGTATCGATGGCTTCGTATCGTATGGCTCAGGCAGAGTTGGTAGAACTCAAGAAACAGATAGAAGAGCTGATGGAGAAACAGTTCATCCGACCCAACACTTCACCTTGGGGAGCGCCAGTATTATTAGTAAAGAAGAAGGATGGGAGTTCACGTCTGTGTGTGGACTATAGGCAACTGAACAAGATGACGATCAAGAATAAGTATCCGCTCCCGAGAATCGACAAATTGATGGATCAGCTACATGGGTCATCAGTATTCTCGAAGATAGATCTGAGATCGGGTTACCAACAGATTTTAGTGAAGGCTGATGATGTGCAGAAGACGGCCTTCAGATCCAGATATGGCCACTATGAGTATATGGTTATGTCGTTCGGCGTGACCAACGCCCCAGCAGTGTTCATGGACTACACGAACAGGATCTTCCGACCTTTCCTAGATAAGTTTGTCGTAGTCTTCATAAACGACATCCTTATCTATTCCCGGACTCAGGAAGAACATGCAGAACACCTGAGATTGGTACTTGGTGTTTTGAGGGAGAAACAACTATATGCCAAGTTATCCAAGTGTGAGTTCTGGATGGATGAAGTCCAGTTCTTCGGACACGTGATATCTGCCCAGTGGATTGTCGTGGATCCGGCAAAGGTCGAGGCAGTGGTAAAGTGGGAAAATCCTAAGTCGGCCACAAAGATTAGGAGCTTTTTGGGGTTAACAGGCTACTATAGGAGATTCATAGAGGGATTCTCCAAGATTGTGGCACCTTTGACTTTGCTTACTCGGAAGGACCAACCTTTCACTTGGACAGACAAGTGTGAGGAGAGCTTTCAAGAGCTAAAGAGGAGATTGACTAGTGCTCCGATACTTGTGATTCCAGACACGGGGAAGCCTTTTGAGGTCTTTTATGACGCCTCTCATCTTGGACTTGGTTGTGTTTTGATGCAAGAAAAGAAGGCGGTGGCGTATGCCTCGAGATAGCTTAAGGTGCATGAGCGCAACTATCCCACTCATGACCTGGAGTTGGCGGCTATAGTTTTTGCCTTGAAAATCTGGAGGCACTATCTTTACGGTGCTCAGTTCCGAGTGTTCAGCGATCATAAGAGCCTCAAGTATTTGTTTGATCAGAAGGAGCTAAACATGAGGCAAAGAAGGTGGATGGAATTCCTAAAGGATTATGACTTCGAGCTCCTATACCACCCGGGGAAAGTAAATGTGGTGGCAGATGCCCTGAGTAGGAAGACGGTACACACGACACATCTGATGATAAAAGAGGTAGAACTACTAGAGAAGTTCAGAGACATGAGGCTACAGGTGGAGCTGGGGTCCGAGTTCATTAGGTGTAGTACCCTTACTATATCTAGTGACTTCTTAGACTCGATCAGAGAGAGGCAGTTGTTGGATGCTGGCCTGAACAGAGTTAGAGAACAGATTGGGTCAGAGGAGGCGAGAGATTTTTCTTTGGATGATGATGGTATACTGCGGTTTCAGGGCAGGGTATGTATACCCGACGATGCGGAGGTAAAACAGTTAATTCTTGAGGAAGGACATAAGAGTCGTCTCAGTTTGCACCCGGGCATGACTAAGATGTACCAGGATCTCAAGGAAACCTTCTGGTGGTAGGGGATGAAGAAAGATGTGGCTAAATTTTATATCAGCTTGTTTAACGTGTCAGAAGGCGAAGGTGGAGCATCAGAGACCCGGTGGCATTCTACAGTCGTTGGAGGTACCGGTGTGGAAATGGGACAACATCTCCATGGACTTCGTGACTCATCTTCCGCAAACTTTTAGAGGACACGACACCATCTGGGTGATAGTAGATCGACTGACCAAGAGCGCACACTTCTTGGCGATGAACTTGAGAATGTCTATGGCCAAGCTGGCCCAATTGTACATTAAGGAGATAGTAAGGCTTCATGGGGTGCCCTCGAGCATAGTTTCCGACAGAGACCCGCGGTTCACATCCCGGTTCTGGCAGACGTTACAGAGTGCTATGGGTAGCAAGCTCACCATGAGTTCAGCTTATCACCCTCAGACTGATGGTCAGTCTCAGAGGACGATCCAGTCATTAGAGGATTTGTTGAGGACATGCATACTGGACCACTTGGGAGCTTGGGATGAGGTATTGCCTTTGATTGAGTTTACCTACAACAACAGCTTTCATGCGAGTATTGGCATGGCGCCATACGAGGCTCTTTATGGCAGGAGGTGTAGGACTCCCCTCTATTGGTATCAGGATGGAGAGGCAGTGTTGGTTGGACCGGAGTTATTAGAGCAAACCACCAAGAAGGTGAGGATGGTGAGAGATAGGATGCTAGCTTCTCAGAACAGGCAGAAGGCCTATGCTGATCGTAGGAGGAGGCCTTTGGAGTTTGCAGCGGGAGATCATGTATTCTTGAGGGTGACCTGAACCACGGGCGTGGGAAGGGCTCTCCGCTCAAGGAAGCTTTCGCCCAAATTCCTTGGCCCATATCAGATCATGAGAAGGATTGGACCGGTGGCTTATGAGATAGCGTCATCGCCGCAGTTGGCGAACCTCCATCCGGTGTTTCATGTCTCACAGTTGAGGAAGTACGTGTTCGACCCAGCTCATGTGCTAGAAGCCGAAGATATACAGATCATGGAGGATCTCACAGTGGAAGTACCGCTCATCGCTCTTGAGGATAACAAGGTTGAGGAACGCCGTGGAAAAACTGTTAGTCTTGTTAAAGTCATCTGGGATCGGAGGACGGGTGACTCGACTTGGGAGTTAGAGGAGGACATGAGAAAATCACATCCACATCTATTTACCTGGTGAGTCTTTATTTTCGAGGTCGAAAATTTTCTTGTTGGGGAGAATGTAAGGACGACAACTTCAGGTCGGACGATGCCTGAAGCACGAACCTCCGACAAAAACCAGATGCTTTCTCTCTCGCTTTCGCTGTTCCCTTTCTCACAAACTCGCTTTCTCCCTTTCTCCCTTCCTCCCTTTCTCTCTCTAATTAAATTTTAACTTTCAGTTTCCAAACATTCCGCACGTGTTACGTTAACCTTTTTGCAATAAAATTTAAAAAATATTGGTGCCACGTCAGATTTGTAAAAAATTTGTCAAAATTTTTTGTTGAAATATCATTTTTGTATTTTTTACACGTGGATGTTTATACCGACAAGATTTTGAATCATAGGTTGTATTTTATTACATATTTATTGAGTCAATTTTTTACTAGAGCTTTTTAAAATTTTAGTTATTTCACCGATAAAAATTTTTATATTACATAATTTCGTTTTCAAATTTATTAAAATATTTAGAAAAAAATATTTTTTTTTACTATTTTTTTAAAAAATTTTAACTGACAACTAATTTTTCATAAATAATTATTTTTTATAAAATTATAAAATTCATAAATATTTTTTACAAATATTGTAAAAAATATTTTAAAAGAAATTAGCATAACTTTCCTACAAATAATCCTTTTATAATAAAATTTATAAGTATTTTTTTAAAAAAAATTAAAATAAAATTGATAGAAAATATAAGTTTTTTTAATAATGTTTTACTTATTTAAAAATTATTGTTATTTTGCTAAGTTGTAAATTTTTAGTTATTTTAAAATTTTAAAATTAATATACATCAATATATTCTAAAAATAAACAATATAGTAAAATTTAACAGAAAATTTAAATTCAAGATTTTTTCTTTCATTTTCAAATTATTGTATCTGTTTCTACTTCGTAAATTTAACAATTTTTCTATAGCGTGTGTCATATTCAGGTACAGTCGATAATTCTACATTATTTAAGAGTAAGACAAAAGACATTAAGAACACCGTTGGGAGAACGTTCCTATTCTAAATTAAGTTTTTGGGTGAATATTTATGGACACAATTTGGTCAATGTGGAGAACCTATTTGGATGTGAACAGAAGGACTTTTTTGTCATCATTCTTAAGTCGTACAAACTATATGAAGGTTACAGGCGATCTTTAGGTTTGTGGACACAACTCACCCAATGTTTAGAACGTGTTTTGATGTGAATAAGTACAACTTTTTTTATTTCGTTTTCTTTTTCTTAATTCTTTTTGGAAATTTATATAATTAATAAAAACAAAACAAAATGACAGATATTTTATGACAAAACATTAGCTATTAACGGATAGAATTTTGGATTTTCTTGAATTAATCTATTTTATTCAATTTTATTTATTTAACATTACTGGCTTATCTGATCGATTGTTTATCTAATCGAATAGTATGTTCAAATTTATTTTAAATTTGTTAGATAGATATGGATTTTTTTTTCTCAACTATTTTTGATACCGTAAGAATTTATCAGAACACATGTATGGTTAAATATGTTTGAAATATTTTAATATAATTTAAAAATTAAATAATTAAAATAAAAGTTTTATTGTTACTTATATTTTTATGGATTTTTTTTATTTTATGGATTAATGATATTTATGGTTAACGACTATATTTTTTTATTACAATATACTCTTGTGTCTCTATTTTCTACCTATAAATATCATCTAGTCATAGAAGAAAATATAACAACTAAGACAACAAACATTAGAGTTCTCTCAGAAGTGTTCTTCTTTTCTTCTCTATATTATCTTTTAAAACAGTGGTGTTCATAAGGTTCAGAGATGCTTCGCTGCACACTCAATCGATCTGACGAGTTGTTGTATCTTGGGAGAGAAACACATATGATTTGAAACACATACGATTGTGTATTTGTATTGCCATGTGTAGCGGGGGCGTTTTCTCTCTAATGATAGCGTTATGCATGCCTTAACTTAGGCTATTTATACTCCTTATCTCATTTATTTTTTATCTCTTATTTATTATTGTTATAAAAATTATTAGTTCTCTGATCAATATTCTTTGATTCATATACATTTCAATATTATTATTATTCTAATTATTATAATAATTTTATTATTAATTGTATTATTTGAGTAATTATTTTCTAACAAAATATAAGCTTTCCATGAACGTACTATAAATAACTTACCAGTAAACTAATTGTAAGAAAAAAAATTATTATGGATTTTATTTTCATCTTTTATAGGTATTCATAAGAAAGAAAAAAAAAAACATAAGTCTTTTAGTTTATTGGAAAATTGGAAAGGTCAGATTATGAAGAACACTATTAAAAAAGCATACAATTTCTCCCAATTTTCTTTTATAAAAGTTTTCTTAGAAAATACTTATAAACTTTGTTATGAATAATAATTTGTAAGATTGTTATCGATTTTTTGCAAATTATTTTGCATTATGCAGAAAATTTTGTAAGAAATATTTTAATTTTATATATTTTTAAGAAATAATTATCCAAAAAGAATTTTCTACCAATTTAAACTATTAGGAAAAATAATAAAAAGATATTTTCTTAAAAAGTTTTATAATAAATTTAAACAAAAAGACCGCATAAAATATGAAAAATTTTAGTAGTCGACAGTTAAGTGATCTAAACAATGCAAATAATGAGAGGGTTTGGAATTACAAGTAAACATGTTGTATAGAAGGTACCTAATAAATGGTGAACTCTTTAGTATTATTACAAGATTACACAAACAGTAAACTCCTATAATTAGTATAACTATGGGTAGAAGTCTTCACAATTTTTACGCAGGGGAAGGACTTTGTGTTCTACAGATGAAGTGCAGGTTAGAACCAACACTAAGGGAGTGCTAAAAAACAAGCAAATAAGTAGATGGAAGAGAATAGATAAATAATGTGGACCCTAGTGCAAATAACATATATGCATACATTCATGGGAACAAAAGATCCTCACCCTCCCAACAGTGATGCAAGTTGAAGTCTTCTGCATAATGTTTTGGCAAGCTACCAAAGTAAATAGAGAAGTGAAGGAAAGTCGTTAAAAAGTAAATTTTAAACCTAACGCAACCGTATAAAATCGACTTGTAAGGTGAAGTTTATTCTCATTTTTATATTGTGAATTGCCTTTAGCTCTAATATGAGAGTAAACATTATGTGTACATTATAAACTAACTTTTCTATGATGAAGCCTAGCCTTGTAGTGGCGTGCTTCTCACATTTTTATCATTCCTTTAATTTCCATTTTATGCTTTCTTCTTCCTTTGTGTGTGTGTGACTTGGGTTTTACTCTTTTTATGTGTTGTCCACTCTTATTTGTGTGCCCATTCTTCTCTTCTCTAGAATCTTGGAAAGGAACCTTCACATCTAGATAGCTTGCTATCTTAATGTCTAGTGGCAATTTCCTTCGTTTTCTTAATCAATCTTCACCATATTCAATAATCTTCTAAAAGGAACAAGATAATCCGACATCATCTTGTGAGAAAAATTCTGAACCTAAAGTAGTAGACTCTAGTGCTTCATCATTAACCAAGTCAACTATAATAGTAGGTTCTTTAAGTGTATCTTTTAATTCCCTTGGTTCTTCCACTGCACTTGGTTCTTTCATTGCATTATCCTCACAATGTTTCTCTTGAAAAGGATCATATGTACTCATATTCTCATAAACATATAAAAATTTATATTCACAATGAGCAACATCATTACATTCATTAGTAGATATATCATCATGATGTGATTCTATTGTTGGTTGAATTAACATTTGAATCTTGCACTCGTTCACATCAGTGATCAATTGTTCCAACTAATTTTACAAGCTCTAGTTCATGGCATCCATCTTTTGTTTGAATTCCTTTATTTGTTGGTGAGTTTCATGAGATGCATTCATCACCTCAGCCATCATATTCATCATTTTTGCTAGAGTTGGATCCCTAGATGTTGCAACTAATTGTATTTGTTGTTATTGAGAACCATACTCATATGGTTGTTGATAATCATCTTTCAAAAAAATGATCTAAAATATAGATCATTTAGTTCACACATAGTTAACCTACTTATATCAAGCATAATAGTAGGTGTAACAATTGGTTGCTGCTGAAAACCATATGGTTGTTGTGGATAATAATCATAGTTCATTTTAAAATCACGTTGTTGATTATATTCATATGAAAAATTATTTTGCACTTTTTTTAAACAAACTATATAAAAATTATAAAGAAAAAATTTTACCAAATTAAAATACCTAAAGAAAATAAAATAAATGTTAGCAAAAATAGAGAAAAATAAAATGTTAGTGATAAACAAAAATAAAATAAAATAAGAAAAATAAAATAAGAACCAAAATAATAAAACTTCTAATTTTGTTCCCCAACAATGATGCCAAATTTGATAGCGCCATTGTTGACAATATAAAATTAATACTACTAAACTACAACAATTTCAATATTGCTAAGATAGTAGCCAACAAAATAGAAAGTGAAAGTCAACCCTAAGTCACTTTCCAACGAACACAAAATTGATTTCTAACAAGTTAGTTCTTATGAAATCTATACACTAAAAGGGTTATTTCAAATACAATAAAAATAACACAAGAAGTTAAAGATAAAATAAAAAGATAAAATAATAAAATAATACAATAAAGAAAGAAATAAAATTGGAAAGCGATAAAAAGAGATTAAAACAATAATAAAGAAAATGGGTTGATTCTACTACTTTTTCATAATAGGATTCATCATTGGTTACCTAAAGATTATTGTTCAATTAAATAGTGTCTCGGATTTTTAAATTAATAAAATAAAGTCTCAATTAATTTGTTGGCATTCTCACTATTAACCAAAGTACAATCTCAATTAAAAGTGAGAACTTTTTAGATTGTTCATAGCAAATTCAACCAAAATGCAATCTCAATCAAATTCTTCTATTTCTAATCATGTTTATTCCTTTGTCTCCAAAACAAGTAAAAATCTACTATCTTTAATCAAAGTAAAGTCTCAATTATTGCTTAAAACTCATATAACCACATGGAAGTTTCTAAATAAAATCAAAGTAGTCTCAATTAAATTTAAAAATCATTAAACTAACATGTTCAATATGAAAATAGATTAAACAACGTGATGGTTAGTAACAATGTAAAAAGTATTACTTTTTACTTGATTAGAAGACAGGAGACATATATAACATATAAACCACAAAAGTAATAAAAGAATAAAGAAATTATTTCATTCTAACTTCAAAATCCATAATGAAATTTTAACATAATAAGCCCCAAAAGATTAACACTCCATGGAATGTAAAAATAGCATAAAAATAGAAAACAATGGTGGAGATGACGAAATTAAGTCCCCTAAAAGGGTTCCTTAAGCTTCTATAATATATTTCCCTAAGTCTTTTTTTTTTATAGAAATTGGACTGAGCTTTGTTTTGAGCTTTTCTATTGTTGTACTCTTCTTTCTGATAATGTAATATCCTCCAATTATCTTCTAAATAATCCAATATCTTCAAGATATATTTTGTTGTAGTGGAGATCTAAAAAGATTTAAGAAGATCTTGCCACATTCAAAAAGATTTAGCAAAATATTATCTTTTGTTATTTACTGATAAAAATTAAGTAAGATAATTATTTAAAAATATCAAATGAAATTTCTAAAGATATATTTGTCCTAAATTATCTTTTATCATAAATATTTACATATTATCAAAACCCTTTTTGTAGAAAAATTAGAAAAAACCACAAGGTCCAATTTTTTGTTACCCGTTCCCTTTTCCTGGTTTAGCCAAATTTCTTCATTTTTTTCATGCCTTCTTGCATTCTTCATGTAATGCTTGGCTTGGATTCTTGTGGTTTTAATTATTTGCTATTCTTGTATTTATCTTTAAGGTTTGATGAATCTTTGATAAATTTATTTTCACACCTCAATGAGCTCAACTTAACTACAACTACATTGACACACCTTAAAATATCCAAAGAGCATTTGTGAAATTAAAAAGCTATTTTTAAAATATTTTTATATCTCATGCTCAGTAAACCCAATTATAATAAATCTTAATTAAGATAGTCTTTAAAAGCACAAAAACAAATTAAGAGTCCAAGACTAAAGGCTAAATGAAGGCATAAATGTGCACTCATCAAAAACTCAATTTAATATGATTTTTGCAATTGTTTCATTGAAGCAATAATATTTTGTAATTATAATCAATCAATAATTTGGTCTTTAGTTAGATTCATTATTTCCAAATATCCATATGACTTTATCATTTAATTTAAAAACTTTATTCTTTTGGAATGCAATTGTCACAAGATAATTATTTAACCTTGTGGCTCATTTAATTAATTCTCAATTTCAAATGACTAGATAAAAATATTAATTCAAATGATCAATCAAATATTAAAGAAAAGAAAAATCTTAACCAAATGACACAACTCATTCTAAATTGTCTATTTCATGTGCCAAACATCCATCTTATATAAACACTTATGAAACTTAAATATCAAAGATTAAACATATGAGAACACTTGTCTAGAATATATATTTTCATATGCAAAACACGGTAATCATGCACTTCAGGTATATATTTCAATTAGAGATTCCACTTTACTTGTATAATGTTGTTTCTCATTTAACTAGAGACTTCCTCGTTTGGTAGTATAATCATTTTGTTATCATGAAAACTCTTTTAGCTTGAGGGGCTCGTCTACTTCAACAAAAATCCAATACAACTAGAATAAACAAAAAATAATATCTATAAAACAATTATGGTGAGCAAATGTTAAATGAGTTAAAAATAAAAAATTAAAGAAAATATGTACATTGAAACCAATTTATTACTATTGAAAGGAAATGAGATAATAATTGAAAATAAACACTTAGAAAGTGTAGTCACTGTACAATAAATCTATAAATGTGTGTATAAATATGTGTCGTTAATCTTTAAACACGGGGTCATAAAGATTTCATCCCTAAAAGAAGACTGGGAAGAATAAAAGTTCAATATGTAGTTAAGAAACAAAGCAATCTACATAAGCATAAATTATAGGAATATCAATATGAACAGGAACTTCACGTGCTTTATGAATGTCATCAAGAATCGTGTCATATGAACAAAAGTTTGGATATGCAAGTGAAATAAGAATTGGAAATATAACATAATTTATATCAACACATGTATCACGCATGCTAGAATCACAAGTACAACCTGTATAAGTTTTTGAATTTTTTGATAAATCAAAATGTAGTAATGGTACTATTTTTCTTTTTGGAATTGCTTCATCAAGTGCTTTAGAGATGGTTCAAAATTGGTTTGCATAGGTGGCTGCTTAAAGTATGAGTTACAAGCTTGCAATAATTGGTGCAATGACTGGTCATAGTGAAGATTGTCCACAATATGAATCACAAAGCTCCTTGTAATATGGTTGTTGATGAGTGCGTATTTTTGCCCTCATTCAGTGTTTAATCCTGGGTATTTAATTGAATTTGTATGCTTAAAGAGTGATTTAATTGACAGATCTGATAATTAGGCTATTTGAGCTTGTGTGATAAAAATGTCTTAAAAAGTGATTTTTAGCTGCATAAATTATTTTTGGATATTTTTAACGTTTGTTGATGTAGCTGAAGTTAAGATTAAGCTCATTCAAGGTGGGAAAATAAATTTATTGAAGTTACAGAACAATTTTAAATAAGGCTGAATTTAGCACGTTTTGGAAAAATCACTTTTGCACCCCAGTTTTTACTTATACACTTCCTTCTTTCTAAATGGGTCTCACCAAAAACCTATTCTACACCTCCTAATATGTATATTTACAACCTTCCTAACACTTAAACCTAACTCACTCAGATCATGCCATGTGGCAATCCCCAACTTTTAAATATGTCCAATTAAAACATTCCACGTGGCATTAATCCTTGCACATGCATGTGAACCAATCAGGTCATGCCGCGTCATCATCTTCAACCCTAGCTTCTTCTCTTGGAAACCCTAGTAGCCTCCATCAGGTCAGCTGTGGCAGCCGCCACTCTCGCCGTCAATCACCGGCACCGCAACTCCACCATTTTCAACCTTCTGCACCATCGCGCAAATGCAGTAAGCTCCAGGCACCTGGACCAGCACCATGCTTGGACTTGTGAGACCCGTCCACTACCGTAAGCCTACATCATCTCTGCACCTCACCGCACCATTTTTCCATCCGCGCCACCACCGCACAACGAAGGCGATGCACATGCAGCAAAAATGTGAGAGCAGCAGCCATGGAAACTGCAACACGAGGTCAATCCACGCGTGCGACGAACCAGATTCACACAGATCTGCAGCAAAACCTCACTGTCAGCCACCGCACCAGCCATTGAAATAGCCATCCTCCATCAGTGCACTTGCTGGAAAACGCAAAACAGTAGCGAAAACCTCAACCTACACGAAGCGCGACCATTGCGAGCCTCCACGCTTGAGGCAGAAACTAATCTGCACCACAACACCGTGAGCACACCTTCGTCGGAGCAGCATCGCACACTATCATAGCCATCGCGTTCGGAACAACACTGGGTAGGAGTCCACCATGGCAGCAGCCGTCAAAGAGACTAAATGCGTAGCCTCACTCATTCCTCCATGGCGGAAACCCTAGTCTGGAGAGAGAAAGTGCACTCTGCAATGTGTCAATCTGCTATTGCACAGTCAAACAGGTCAACTGGTCAAAGCAGCAGTCTACTCTGGTCAAAGACTGGTCAAAGGAGAGGGGTTTAATTGCAAATATTGATATTTTTGGATGTCTCTGCAAAATTGGACTATAGGATTGAAAATGGGTTATTTAGAAAATTAATAAAAATATTATTTGGTGATAATTTATTAGATATCTTTAAATAATTTATTTATTTAATTATATCATAAATTATTAACCAACTATGTTTGTTGAATATTTTTAAAACTAATTATTTCTCCAAATATTTTTAAAATCACTATAAAGATAAATAATTTTTATCTTTATTTTAAAATATATTTGAGAGGTTTTGACAACCGAAAAGCCCAGTCCAAGTCCTATATAAAGAGACCAAGGGAAAGCAGAAGAAAAAACAAGCTCGGGATTTTGGAGTTTTGGAACCCTTAGGGGGGCCTAATTTTGTTTCCTTTCTCTCTCTCTCCATTCTTCTATTTTTATTTTGCATTCATGGAGTTCTAAATTTCTTGGGTTGATTCCATTGTAAATTCTTAATTGGATTCTAAGGTTAGATCAATTAATTTCTTTGTTCTTTTTATTATTGTTGAGGTTTTAATTCATCTATGTCTTTTATCTTTGAATCACGTAGAAAGTAATGATTTTAAATCTATATGCATGTTGATCATATGAGTTCAAAGGTTTTTAAATCTAATTGAGACTTTACTTTGATTTTATTTAGAAACCTTCATGTGATTAAATGAGTTTTTATCAATAATTGAGACTTTACTTTGGTTAAAGGTATTAACTCTAACGAAAATTAATCGAGACTTTACTTTGATTAATTAAGCTTTTTATTTGGTGAGGAGATTAAAGAATAGATATGATTAGGCATAGTAAAATTTGATTGAGACTGTACTTTGATTGAATTTACTGTGGATAATCTAAAAGTTCTCACTTTTAATTGAGACTGTACTTTGGTTAAAAGTGAGAACGCCAACAAATTAATTGAAACTTTACATTGATTAATTTGTAAATCTACAACAATAATTGAGACTGTATTTTGAAAAAGCAGTGAAATCAATCTATTTTCTTTACTATTGTTTCTATCTTATTTTATCTTTTTATCTTAATCCTCCCATATTTTTATTATTTATTTGACTAACCTTTTTGTATAGATTTTATAAGAACTAACTTGTTAAAAATCAATTTTGTGTTCGTTGGGAGACGACTTTGGGTTACTTTACCCTTTCTATTTTGTTGACTACTATCTTAGCAATAATGACATTGCTATAGTTTAGTAGGATTAATTTGATCGCTTCAACAATAGCGTTATCAGTTGTGAAGGATGAATTGGCTACTAAAGGACTATGGCAACTGCTCATAATTCGTGTAATGTTTCAATGTAGTAGGATTCACCTTACTAATTTAAAGCATTTCATAGTTAATACAAAAAACATGAATCAACAATTAAGTATATATAAAATGTATTTAAAAATTCTCCATGAGAAAAACATAACAAAATTTTTGAAAGATAAATAATACTTCATCAATTAGGAGGATGCATACAATACAAAATTATATACCTAATTGATGAGATGCCAAAGATATATTGTCTACCTTTTGTGTTTCAATCGATGAGATGTTGTGTTTTCTTCATAAAAGTTTCATGACTCTTGACATTGCATCATAAAAGTTTCACTAGCAAACGTATCAAACATAGCAAATTCTACAACTAATGGACCTAGATAAATATTATATCATTTCCAAGTTGTCTTGGACCAGAGATCATCATAGACAACATCATGTACTTTCTCTTCATTAGAGTTGTAAAAATGGGCTACCCGACCCGGCCCACCACGGGTTGGTGGGTCAAACGAGTTGGCTCAGTTGCTCACTCAATTAAAAAATATTTTTTTTTCTTAGTCCCAAAAAACTAAATTATAATTGTCATTAAAATCTAAATAAACTTCAATACAATCCAAATACAATAAAAAATAATGTTCAACCTCAAATACAAACCAAAATTACAAAAAATTTAGGTTTGCATTTGCCAACCCAATATGTTGGCTAAAAAAAAAAATAGTCCAACCCAACCCAAATTCAAAAGAATTGTGTGACCCTTTATTTGTGGGTGGGTTGGTGACCCACTTTGACAACTCCACTCTTCATGCACAATCCAAGAGATAAGTTGTAAATAAATAATATAATAGGCCAACAATTGTCATTGGTATTTAAACTACCAAAAGGATTCATGATCAATGCTTTTGCATTGCATAAAATTAGTCGGATTATGAAGTACTCCATCACATCATCTCTGTGCATGTCATCAAAGGTTTTTAGCTTCTTTTGGGTTCACAAACAAACACTTAAGTCTGGGTATGATCGGAAGGTACCAAACAACTTTAACAGGGGTCCATCCTTTTATATCTCTTGACTACTCTCTTTACTATTGTTTTTCTACTTGTAACATAATAACCCATACTTGAGACATTTTTTCAACCCTTTAAACTCTTTCTTGTATAATATGCAGTCGTTGAATATGCATGTATCTTTTATATTCCATTTCCATTGGAATAAGAATTTTCTTAGCCTCATAATGACTAGGTAGTGTATTTCCATCTAAAAGCATGTCCTTCAACAAAACAAGCAGTTTTGTGAAACTTTAATCGATTCACTCATTCGTCAATGGGCCGTGTAGGGTACGAGTAATAATTCTCATGTACCCAACCCCTTGGATAAATTTTTACCCTGTACCCATCCTCATATCGATGCGAGTATCCGTTATGCCGGTAACCACATATTTCTTTAATATACATGGATATCTACGAGTACCCACGGGTATTTACAAAAAACAAATTAAAATATTTAAAAACATATTTTAACTATAAATTGAAATAAAATACAATATATAACATTCATAAATTTCAAACAAAATCCATATAACCCATTTAAACATGATTGAATGACAGTTTACAAAGAAATGAAGATTTTGTAAAA
>Ga0214544_1006911_pt1 | contig 20463 bp, 10 predicted proteins | sample CNSS3metaG_FD_160074 | JGI IMG/M metagenome (GOLD analysis project Ga0214544, IMG submission 160074) | Root nodule microbial communities from cowpea collected in UCLA plant growth center, Los Angeles, California, USA - CNSS3 | ecosystem: Host-associated > Plants > Roots > Nodule | place: USA... | reverse complement strand
GGAAGTATTTGTATTTTTGGTGTATCTTAAAGCTTTACATAGAGTCTCTTATATAGTAAAATAGAGAACCACATCTCACTATTCTAAGCGATGTGGGACTAAATCAAGCACCATAATTCTAACAATTTATTTTAAAAAAAATACCATACAAACTACTAAAAGTTAAATAAAAGATTATGAAAATTCAAAACCACAACAATGGCACTTCAAAATACATGTATATATAAAGACGATGTTGATTTCTATATGAAATATGGACAAATCCACAAATTCATTATTTTTTTAAATAAATTCATTATTTTATATAATTATGGGTGTTCACTTTTTTTCATGTCTTTTTTTTTTCATTTATGAACCAAATAAATTAAATTTTAAAAAAATATAAATATGTAATTTAATGATGTATAATATATATTATATTTTGTTTATAACCACTTTACATTATTATCATATACTAATATAATATTATAAACATTACAAATTTTACAAATTACGTGGAGTTTAAAAATGTGTCGTGCTCATTTACACTCTTGATCATAAGATTAAATATATTTTTGAGGGTTAATTATGTTTTTTGTCCCTCTACTATTATCATTTTTTGGAATTGGTCTCTCTCCCAAACGTTAATCCATTTTGGTCCTCGTGATTTTGGAACCACTAAACGACGTTAAGTTTGTAACTGCGTGGCAAATGACATTCCAACTAGGCTGGTCATCTACGACACGTGTTCATTCAAATGCAGACACATGTTAAATGATTTTTTTCTTTATTTATTTAATTCGTTTAATTAATATTATATAATATATTTTTTAAATGCCTCAATTTTAACATGTGCAGTTCGTTTTAAAGTGTGAAGACAGAAGATTTGTGAAGCTTTGTGAATCCATCGAAGAGAAAGAGTTTGGAAGAGTGATGAGGATGTTGAAATTTGAAGGAATGGAATTAGAAAGCCATTACCACGCCATCATAGAATATTGAAGTGCTAAAAATTTGTTGATCAACATAAGGTAGGTTCATTTGATTATTTGGGAATTTTTTGTGTTTTAGGGTTTCTAAATGAAGAGGAGTGTTGGGTCGAAGGGTGGTCCATCATCTTCGTCTTCTTCTGCGCAAGTGGGATCTTCTCAATTTGGAAGAAAAGTATGTGGGTGTGGCGACCAATTACTGCTTCTTAAAGCAACTACTACAAAGAATAATGACAGATTTTTCTTTAGGTGTCGAAATTGGGTTGTACGTATATTTTGTTATGGTGTTTGGATTCGTTAATTTGTTTGTGGGGATGTCTCAATTTTGTAAAATTTCTTACTTTGTATTGTAGACTAAATCACATTGTAACTACTTCCGATGGGCTGATGCAGTGGAAACTGAAGTTGAACAAAAGCCTGAAATGGAAGAAGGAGAGAATGAAAATTTAAGCGGCAATGAGACAATGATACTTCAATTGGTGCATAAGAATGTCAAACTAAAGAAGAAGTTATCGGCGAAGAGAAAAATGGGAGAAATAAAGTTGTTTTTTTTTCATTTGTCTTGGGGTTTTACTATCAGACTTTGTATTCTCTTTATGTTAAAGACGAATTATAAGGAATAAGGTTGTTAGCAATTTTTCATTTCAATGTTATGAACTGCAGATTCTGAAATGGAATGTTGAATTTAAGTTTCTTAAAGCAAGTTTTAGTTTCTTCCTTGCCCTCTTTTTAAGTTGAAGTTTAAGCAAGTATAGTTGATGGCATTGTGAATTGGCAGTAATGAATTTGCTTGATTTGGATTGATATCGAAAGCAGTAATCAAATGAATGGTTGGTATCATATTTTGAACAAAAGTAATTGCTAATATTTTGAATAAGTTAGTGTGAAAAACACACACCAGTAGAAGTCCAATAATATTCTTTGGATTTCCATAACAGACAAGAACTGTACTGTGCCCGCGAGCAAGAATTTTTCCCATTGCTTCCCTGATTTATGATTGGCACCATTAAAAAAAATTAAGGAAAAAAGAAAAGAGGGGAGAAAACAATGATGATTCTGCTCTTTACACATGATTTTGTATCTTTTAACCAAGAATTTTACTTCAAACAGGCAAGCAAAGTTACGTCCCAATAGTTTAGTGGAAAATAACTAGAGAAATGTTTCTGCAATTTGAGAAGTTGAAAAAGGTTAATCAAATGGTTCTGTGTTACAGAGAAATAGCCTGGTGTTGTTTTATATGAGGTTGCTCCCACTTGATTTATGATATTCATTCAGGCACAAGTTACATATTCTAATAACAGTGATTAAACAAAACAGAGCTTCAATTTATAATCTGCCCATGAATGATAAAGTTGTATTCCATCCCAAGTGTAATGAAGCATGATGAAGCAAAAAATAAATCTTAACAATGCATGAAATCAGTAGAATGACATATAATATTGAAAACAGTGATCCAAGTGGTCCTAGTGGTCTGCTAAAGCTAAAACAACAACAGCTAGAACTCTACATCACAACTAAGAAAAAATACATTTAAATCAAAATATCCATGTGACCACCACTACATAACACAACTCCCAATATTGTTCACATGGGTTGTCCACTTGGTGGGTTGCTTGAACTTGCTTGTGAACCTAAAGTAGGTGCGCCGCATGGGGGCTTGGATGACCTTCCTCCCTTCCTATTAGATGTCCTTCTTGTGGTGGTAGCAGATCTTAAGTTGGTCTTCTTCCCGGATGCATTGGCAATGGCAGCTGCAGTTGTTGCAGACTTCTTCTTTTTCTGTTTTCCCTGTAAAGAACATACACTTATTAGTTCCAACTTCTTAATTATATTAGATATGATTTGACTATGATAAACAGATTTACCTTGTTGGTTTTTCCCTGCTTGCAGCTTCTGATGTTGTGATCAAATTGTCTACAGTTACTGCACTTCATTCTAAGATGCTTCTTCCCCAACCTAGAGTGACTGATATCTTCGTCAGGTTCTCTTCTTCTTAATTTTTGTAGCCTTCCAGGAGGAGTCTTAAATATTGGGGGTAGGATTTCTGGTCCATTACTTTTAGGCTAGAGTTGTTGGCCATTAATGGGTGAAATTTGTGACCCATAACAAGCTTCATAAGCCTCCCTTTTGTAATATGCATGCACATAATCAGAGGGTTGTTCTACTCTATAATTGATTGCAGCCACGGCATGTCTACATTGTATGCCAACTAAGTCCCAAAAGTAACAGGTGCAAGTGTGGTTTGTGAGGTCAACTGTGAATTTATCCATTGTGAATCCTTGTGTAACTTCAAACTTACCATCTCCAGTCCAAACAGCAAACCAATTTTCACTTTTCTTTATTTCCCTATCTAGCCCTTTGTTTGGTTTAGGCATTACAACACCCGTAAATGCACTTAATTTTTCTCGCAAATGTTCAAACCTACTCATCAAGTAAGTCTTAATCCACTCCATCATTGTTATAATTGGTTTATCCCTAGCTAACAATATAGTGTTATTAAATGACTCTAATAAGTTGTTCATGAGGACATCACACCTAGAATATGCACTAAATGCATGTTTACACCAAGATTTACGTGGAATTGCATATAACCATTCAGCAGCTTCTTGATTGACCTTCTTTAGCTCTTCCATACTTGCCTCCCAACCTTGGTAGTATGTGGCTTTAGCAGCAGCCATCATGAGATTCCTAATGACTATACCACCACCAAATCTCTTCTTGTAGTTGTTGTACAAATGCCTTAGACAAAAACGCTGCTTGACTCCATGCAATAGTTCATCAAATACTTGCATCAGGCCTTGTAAAATGTACATATACAACAACTCAATAATACATATAATTTAATTGTTCACAATTAAGTACACAAATTTGAATTTACCTTTTGCTGGTTTGAAATAAATACCCATCGATTACTTTGAATATCTCCAATGCCCTCTAACAATAATGTTAGGAACCACCTCCAAGTCTCCTTGCACTCATTCTCTACAACAGCAAATGCCAGTGGAAAGTATTGGTCATTTGGATCTGTTGCCACATCAACTAAAAGTTGGCCTCCATAGCTATTCTTCAAATGACATCCATCTACACCTATGAATGGTCTACAGCCATTCATGAACCCTTTCTTGCACCCATCCAGACACAAATAGAAGGACCCAAACCGTGGCTACAATGTGGGCTGAGGTTGATTAATTTTTATCTTCACTGTTGTTTCAATAGACACTCTCCTTAGCTCTACAACATAATCATATAGCAAATTGTATTGCTTTTGCCCATCTCCTTCAAGAATGTCCATTGTAATCTCTTTTGCTCTACAAGCCCTCCAAGGGGTTATTGCAACACTGTATGATCTTCGGACATCATCAATAATTTCATTGGCTGTCATTCTCCCAACATTCCTAAACTTATCAACTACAATTTTGGAAACCCATTTCTTGTTTGCATTATTGTTAACAAAAAATCTGCCATAATTATGGGTATCAATCAAGGTCTTCACCCTAAAAGTTTGACTTCCTCCAACTTTACTGCATAAAACCAAAAATTCACACTTCCTTTTGCAAATTGCCCTCACTCGGACATCATCATTCTTGAAAAATTTAACCTCTCTGCCATTCAACACAGAATGCTCCATCAAAGCTTGCTTGAACTGTTTCAAGGAAGAAAACTCCATCCCAAGTTTGAATTTGAATTCCTTGCACATGTCTTCACCCTTGAATATTGGGTATTTCCTCCCACCATCCTCATAAGCAATATCCACATCACTATCTAGCTCATCAGTGCTATAGTTGGCATCTATTTCATGATTATCAGTACTTTGTTGTGTGCTAGAAGTACCCAGACCTTCACTTTGGTTTCCCTCAGCAGTACCCATACCAGTTGTTCTTGACCTCTTCCTATTTTTCCAGTCTTGTTTGAATTTTTTCCACCTGTCTAAAACTTGAGAAAAATTCCTACGTAGAGTATCTTCCAACCTAAAACAATCATCATCATCTCTATGTCTTTCATCCTCACTCTCATCCAATTCATCAGGTTCATCATCACCTGAAACAACACCAGATCCAGCACCAACATTTGCCTCTTCTTCATTTACATCACCATCATTAACAACCAGGTTTGCCTCTTGTTCATTTACCTCACCATCATTAACATCCATGTTTCCCTCTTCTTCATTTACCACACCACCATTAACAGCCACATTTGGCTCTTCTTCATTTATCACATCACCATTAACAACAGCAATTACTTCTTCTTCATTTGCCCAAACATCATCAACAACAACACCAACCTCTTCTTCATGTATCACACCAACATTAACAACAGCACTAGCCTTTTCATTTGCCCCAACACCAGCCTCTTCATTTGCCCCAATATCATTTACACCAGCATTGGAATCTTCTTCATTTACTCCACCACCATTCACTCCTTCGACAAGTTCAATGACTTGAGCAGAACTAACCAAATGATCCACATAAATCTCAACCTCCTCATTTTTATTTTCTGCATATTCGGCCAATTCCAACACATAATGGCCTTAGATCTCTATCCATTCTCCCCTTCTTCGGCTTTCACCACATATAAAGTTCTCCATCATACTTAAAATCCTTCTTCAGAATACTCAATGCTTCGAAGTAGGACCATATATCTGGATCCAGTCCATGCACTACATGCTCCTCTCTACCTTTGTAACACAACATCCTTCCTCTAAATCTTTCAAACTTCCCCATGTGATGGAACACCACTGAAAAAACCATCTGTATAACAACCAAAACAGAACCCTAAACCCATCAAACCTAACCAGAAATCAAACCCACACTAACACATCCGCTGGAAATTGGAACTGGAAACACCCAATAAATTTCCCCCCAAATCAAAAGCACTAAAACCCTAAATCAGAATGACAAAGGAAAGAAAAAACTTCCCTATATTTCCAACCAATGTTGCTCTACTCTTGCAACCTCGTCGAGAAAGTCACTCATGCACTACGCCAACAACTTCAAACAAGCTCGCCAAGAACAGATACTCACACACGTTTGGTATTCCACTTTCACCAGCATACCAAAGGCACCTTTGGCGGAGAAAATCGTTCTCCCTAACTTAAGAACAAGAGGATGTCGCTGGTGCTCATTCAAAACGAGAACTGCACGTGTTAAAATTGAGGCATTTAAAAAATATATTATATAATATTAATTAAACAAATTAAATAAATAAAGAAAAAAATCATTTAACACATGTCTGCATCTGAATGAACAAGTGTCGTCAGATGACCACCCTAAGTGGAACGCCGTTTGCCACGTAGTCACAAACTTAACGTCGTTCACAAATTAGGGACTAAAATCAGTAGTTCCAAAATCACGAGGACAAAAATGGTTTAACGTTTGGGAGAGGGACCAATTCCAAAAAATGATAATAGTAGAGGGACGAAAAACATAATTAACCCTATTTTTTATCTTTAAGTTTAAGTGAAGATTGAAATTAGTTCATCTTTGAAATTTTGACCCAATTTAGTCCCTCAACTTTAAAAATGCGTAGATTTAGTCATTTTAACTAAATTTTGCCAAATTTATTTAAGGTTTCAAATGCGTTTCTTAGCTAACATTGAAGTAGAAATGTGTCAAATGGTATAAACAACTTAAATGCGTCGATTTAGTCATCTTAACCAAATTTTGTTAAATTTATTTGATGTTTCAAATGCGTCTCATGATAACATTTGAGTTGTTTACACCGTTTGATACATTTTTGCTTCAATGTTAGCTAAAAAACGTTTTAAAAATAAACTTAACAAAATTTGGTTAAAAGGACTAAATACACGCATTTCTAAAGATAGAAGACTAAAGTCGACTAAAGTTTCAAAGATATACTAATTTTAATTTTCTTCTAAAAAAGTTAAGAGACCAAAAACATATTTAACTCCAAAATCTAATATAAACAAAAATCAATATAGTTGGAATTTGTACATAGTACAATGTAAGAAGATTAACAAAAACGTGTAAAAATAAGTTATACTGCAAAAGCAAGCGTTGTAATATCTAGCTATAAACCAATTATTGAAATGTAAACTATATTATAAAAATCGCATTGCGTTAAATTATAATTTTGATCTATTTTTTAATATTGGTTCGTAACTCTAGACTTTTCTCTTATACTTCTATTTATAAATTAAATAAATTTGTTAACTTCGACCTAATCTTCAGTTTAGCACTATGTGTTTTTTAAATTTTAACATCTTTATTAAAGGTACTATAAAAAATAATTTAATCAATTAAAAACTAAAAAAATGCAAAATTAGGATTAACGAAAATGAATAATTTACATAGGTTAATGTAGTTTTTAATTTACGTAAATGGATTTGTTTTTAAAAATATTACAAAATTGGGTGATGTTGTAAGAGGGATTTCGACTTTAACATACTTGTGATAACTAAAGTTGTATTACATGTCATGACTTTTATTTTTATCTTTTTTTTGAGAAGTTTCATTAACACAAAAAAGACTTTTAACGTTCAATATTTTCGACCTTTGACGTTTGCCCAAATACTGACATCGTACTGAGAGACGTCAAAATAACGTCAAAAATTATAGCAGACATCAATTAACGTCGGGGATAGAAGAGTCTGACGTTATCCAATGTCGAGGCAAAAGGGAGCAGACGTCAATTTTCGTGCTGAATGGTGCCAAAAAACTATATTATTTGACGTCTGATGATGCTCTGACAGACGTCAAATAACGTTGGGGCTTACCTTGGACGACGTTATTTGACATCTGTCATAGCACCACTAGACGTCAAATAATGTTGTTTTTTTTTTAAATTTGGTTGTTTTTACAACATTTCCACACTTGAAAAATAAAAAAATTCCCATAATAGTTTCATAATATTTTCAACACAATTCAGGACTTATAGTTATATCTAATAACACTTTAGCATTCTAAATTAATACAAATAACACCAAACTAAAAGTTTCAACATGAAATTTTTGTCCAACAAAGTTTTTGAAAGGAGTTCTAATTTTCGTGGTATCAACTTCATCTTTCTAATAGATATGTTGTCCACTCTTGTCTTAATGTGTGGATAATGTCATCTGGTAGAGGTGATGAATTCTTGAACCACTGAAAAAGTAATACAATTTCATTATGTATGAATATCATTCTTTAAAGTTTGATATGATTTATAATATGTGAATGATATATATATATATATATATACATATAAAATTACCTCTATCTAATCATCTTTAATTACAGCTCAAATGATTGTTCTTATCCAAGACATGACATAATATCCACATTCTCATGAATCTTCTTGCTTGTTACACTAAACATTACAAATAAAATAATCACATATCAAAGTCATAAGTTGACATGCAGAAATCAATAACTTAAAAATGAATGAGTTCTAACCTTTAGATATAATACTTTTAAGTTGTTGGCCTCTAGGCTTATCCACAATTCTAATGAAATTTTGGAAGCATAAAACATATGTTAGTTTTAATATAACTAAGTAGATACATAGGTTATCATTGAAAAAAAGTAATACTTACTTTTGTAACATGTTTTTCAAAGCAGGTAGAATCTTACTATGGCATGAACAAAACCATACAACTGTGCATTATCTTGGAATGATGACCAATAGTTGCCAATGGTACCTATCATCAATCACAAGTACTTAGCCAAAATAATTAATAATACTTCATAAAATATTACAAGCAAAAAATACCTACCCATTAATGTATGACGCAAACTGTATACTAAAAGTATAATAAATCTACATATATAAAACAACAATTAATGCAACAATAATATTAAAAAATCAAATACAATTAGAATTATTTAAACATGCAACATCTAACAATAAATATAATTTTATTTCCTAACTTTACAAACATTATTAAAAAAATTCAAATAAAAAAGAAATAGACAAAAAATATAGTCTAAGATTAAAACTACAATGGCAAATAAAAAAAATACAAGCAATTATATACATCCAATGAATAAGAGATAAAGAACAAATCAAAGAAATGAAAATTTAATCTCTTGTACCAAATTGAAAGATGAACTTGAAGAGGGAGGCTAGGGTCTCCGCTCACTGCTGGCCAAATGGGGACGAAGAGCAAGTGAGATGAATCTCAAAACACTGCAAATGGGGATGAAAATACAAAATATTTGGTTCAAAATGCCTAAAATCAATCCACAATCAAATCCCAACAAGTTTGGTGGTAGAAAACGTTCAAAACTCACCTGGAGGAGGTCGAAATGGTGGTCGCCGTCGGGGAAAATTTGCGGAAGCAATGGTGCTGTAAGGAAACAGTGTAGCGTTTCTGCGTTTCGCGTAGAGATAATTAAAAATTAAAGTCGGGGGAGTGTGAGCCAACGTTAATTAACGTCAGTGCTAGCTGTGGTCAGATGTTAAGTGACGTTGGGGGTGACTAGGCCGACGTCCTTTTTTAAATAACGTCGGGGTTTCGAGGGGCAAACGTTAAATTACTTCTGATCCGGAATGGACAGACATTAAAAAAATCCTATAATTTACAAAAATGCCACCAGTCATTTTTAACGTTGGGTTTTTTTTAGGCAAACATTATAGGGGCGACATTATAGGGCTTTTTTGTGTGAAGATCTTCACACCAATGACAACTTCAATTATTTTTTTTCTTGTTTCAACTGAAATCGTATTAGGAGTGACGACTTTAGATTTTTTTTTTCTTTAAAGTGTGAAGTGGTCATATGCGTGAAGACTTTAGTTTGATTTTTTTTATTGAAAACTTCTTTATAATTTGTTTTTATTATATATTTAAGTGTATTTTTAATATTTTTAAAGTAAAGTGATTTTATAATTTTTATTTTGTTATATTTTAATGATTTTTTTTATTTAGCTAATTTAATGTTTAAAATAGATTTAATTAATTTAATACACGACAAAATAATAAAATAAAGAAAAAGTGTTAATTATATTAGTAGAAAATTGAGGAAATTAAAAATAATGAAAATAAAATAACTAAAATGAAATACATTATTCCATTATAAATATTTGTCGGTGTGAATCAGTGTCACATGATGACCTTTTTCGTTGTCTTCTAGGTCTTTGGTGACCTCCATGCTTGGTAGGTGACTGCGATGATAGTGCAACTAACATGATAAATTATTGTTCAATATTATCATCATTTTGACCATTTTCATCTTCATTATCCCCATTGTCGTCATCATATGGCTGCAAAGACATTGTAGGTCAATAACAATCCATAGGTGGAGTTGAATTGTAAGTAGATAATGGTGTGGTTAGAGAGGTTTTGAATATATTGAGATGAACTTGAAACGAAGTTAGGTTCAGATGGAAAGATGGTGTATTTGGAAGGAACCTAACGTATAGATGAAGATGGATCAACCATGTTGTGAATATTGCCCATGTATCCAAACATTTAGGGTAATTGAAATATGCCAAACTGAGCACCATATTCCAGTTGAAACTGTTCAACAGTAGCAGAAGAAGATCCAATATGATCAAATTGTCAAGGAGGTTGTGGATGTTGAGGCTCCTGTAGTGTGTCATACTGTTGCAAATAGAGTGGTTAATTTAGCTTGAAAGTCAATTATTAGCATTTAAAATGTATTAGAAAATGAACTTACATCGTTGCCTAATTTAGATAAAGGTTGTGGTGTTATGTAACGGATAATATGTTGTATGTACCATTGCATATATGGCATAGTATCACGCAAATGGTCATTCCCGTGGAATTGATCTCCTTCAATTAGACGATTGTATCGATCATTCCACATTCTTATCCATTGTTGATGATATTAGGGCCAATTTCTTTCTATTCTTCCTCTCATATCGTCTTTATGAAGGTTGTCCAAGTTTAATGGCAAGGGAGAAATAGATTGACAAAATCCAAATTAGTGCATGACTCTATCAACCTGATGGAACTCCACTATAGTAAAGCAAGACACATCTTGTTTCATCTTAGAGCGTGTGTTTTGGGCTTTCAAACCTTGCATTGAAGGTTTTAATTATTGCAAGCCAATTGTTTAAGTAGACGAAACATTTTTTACTGAAAGATATCAATCCACTTTATTGGTTGTAATTGCTCAGGATGGTGATAGAAACATCTTCCCTCTAGCATTCATAATTGTTGAAGGAGAGATGAAGGATGCATTGATTTGGTTCTTCCAAAATTTGCATTAGTATGTAACACCTCAACCTAACTTATGCTTCATAACAGATAAAGGATTAGGTATCTTGTTAGCATTACAATCAGAAGAAGTTAGATTGGAGGATGAAGGCCTACAATCAGTATATTGCATACGACATATTGCATCCAACTTCAATAAAAAATTTGAAAAATGCAAAGTTGAAGAGACAACTAATTAACATAGGTATTCAAATTTGTCAGCATACACCTTACATTCCATCCCAAACCATTTACATTATTTAATTGACTATATTCTTGCAGGTTATCAAATGAAATAATTTACTATTCAAGAAAAATTATTAGCTATGTGATTAGGGTTCCCACAAGCGGTCTCATGGATAGATGAAATAGTGTTAGAAAAGTGGACTCAAGCATTTAATGAAGGCAAGAGGTATAAGAATATGACAACCAACCTAGCTGAAAGCTTGACTTCAATTTTAAAGGGAACATGTTCATTGTTGATCATTGCTCTTATTAAAAAAATTTTGAAAGAACTAATTCTTGGTTCGTTAAAGATGAATAAAATCACAATGCATGTTGCAGGTATGACATCAATACTCAAAAGATATCACCATGTTACTCAAGAAAAATGAACAAAGTTCAATAAATCAATTAAGAATAAGCCAAAAAAATGTTCTTATTGTTGTAACGAAAGTCATAATCGAAAAATTGTCCATATAGGCAATGATGTATCATTTTGTATTATTTATTTGCACTCTATTAAATTTGTTATATTAAGTAATCTCAATTTTATTACCGTAATTATCTTTATCAAGTATTTAATTAATTAAATTATTTTAAATATTAAATTAGTTAAATAAAAAACAAAAAACAAATCATTAAAATATAACAAAATAAAAATTATAAATCAATTTACTTTAAAAGATTTAATAATATATTTAAATAAATAATAAAAATAAATTAAAAAAATAAGTTCACAACTAAAAAAAGGTTAAATATGTTTTTGGAATTAGTCACCTTTTGAAACTTTGTTCCAATTTAGTTTCCCAACATTATAACTGTGTGGATTTATTCATTTTAACCAAGTTGTGTTAAGTTTATTTAACGTTTCAAAATGTGTATTTCAAGGTGGCATTTGAGTTGTTTATATTGTTTGACATATTTGAAATGCTATCATGAAACACATTTGAAATATCAAATAAACTTAATAAAATTTGGTTAAAATGACTAAATTCACGCAGTTTCAAAGTTGAGTGACTAAATTGGGTAAAAATTTTAAAGAATGACTAATTCTAATTTTCACTTAAATTTGAAGGACAAAAACATATTTAATCCTTAAAAAAATTAAACTGAAGTCTTCATGCGTCTCACGACTTCATAAAAAAACAAAAGTCATCGTTCCCAATATTATTTCAATTGAACCACAAAAATATATAAAACTAAAGTTGTCATTAGTGTGTAGACTTCTCTGAAAAAAATAAAGGTAATAGGACACTTTCTCTTACAGGTATGTTAAAGTGGACATATTTTATCTTTTATGATTGCACTCAATTTCGTGAAAATTTTAAAAATAGACCCCACATAAATTAAAAAGAAAATGGTTAAATTACTCTTTTGGTCCTTGTTTTTGTCAAATAGTGTTAAATTGGTCTTCAAGTTTTTTTTTGTCTCAATTTGGTTCTTTTTTTTTTAAATGATTTTTTTTAAATTTGTAATTTTTTTTTTATTTTTTACACATATCATTTCACAATTGTGTCACGAGTCAAAATGGTTCAATTTGATCCATGTATTTGTTTTTAGTTTCAATTTAGTCCTAATTTTTGTAAAAATAAAAGAATATTGTCTTTCCCTAAATTGAGACTCAATCTACTTTTTTGTATAAATCTTAGAGTGATATTCTTACTAAAATTAACATTTTTATTAAATATTTCTTAAAATATTTTTAAATTAACTTTAAATTCTATACAAAACTTTAAAGTGTGGTTTTGTTTTGAACTTTAAATTTAATTCCTAAACTTATGTGTGACAAATTATTTGATTTTTAATCTTCACTAAGTTTGTATAATATGGTACAATTGATACCTTTATATATAATGACAAAATGGTTAACTATTGAAATTAAGTTTGAAGTTTAACTTTGTTTAATAATAAAACTAAAAACAAAAAGCTTGTTTAAAAATATTTAGACTTAAATATATTATTGGTTCCAATTTTCGTAAACTTTGTTTAGTTTGGTTCTTATTTTTTTGAAATGTTCAAAATGGTCATAATTTTTGTAAATTATGGTTAATTTTGTCCTTTTTACAAATGTCGTTTAAATCATTAACGAAAGGTGAACAGTAACTGCCATGTGTCACTTTGTGAATTTTTTTTTAATTTCTTTTTAAATTTTTTTAATTTTAAAAATGTTGTCCATGTCAAGTTAGTTTCATTGTCACATGTCAAGTTAGTGTCATTGTCATGTGTCAAGGTAGTGTCACTTATATTCAATTCGGTTATAATTTTTGTTTATTTTGTTCAATTTAGTCTCAATTTTTATTTTGTTTTTTGTTCAAATCAATCCTAATTTTGTCCATCTCCAAATTGAACAAATTTAATCTCTAAATAAATTTTATATTGATTTTTTTATTTTTATTAATATTTAAATTTACACTAAGAATTTTCCTTATCATTTAAAAAATAATAAAGAATTTTTCTTCTAATTTTAAAAATAATATAGAACTTTCCTTCTAGTTTTAAAAATAATTAAGAAATTTCTTTATCATTTAAAAAATAATAAAGAATTTTCCTTCTAATTTTAAAAACAATGAAGAATTTTTCCTTTAATTTTAAACTAACTTTAACCATATTTTTGATATGTAGCAAGAATCAAATATATATATATATATATATATATATATATATATATATATAACAAAAATAATAATTTCCTTCCAATAATTAGGTTTGATATAAAAGTAATGAAAGAAATATTTAAAATAAATGTGAATTTTAATAAAAATAAAATTTTCAGTATAACATTTATATAAAAATTAAATTTGGTCAATTTGAAAAGAGAAAAAGTTGAGACTGAATTGAACAAAAATAATGAAAATTGGGACTAAATTGAACAAAATTAATGAAAATTGATGCCAAATTGAATATAAATCATGAAACACCAACACATGACAATGACACTTACTTGACACGTGGCAGTGACACTAGCTTGACATGTGACACTGACACTGTGTTACAATGCTAACTTGACACATGGACAATATTTTTAAAATAAAAAATTAAAAAAAATAAAATTAAAATTAAAAAAAACCACGAAGTGATATGTGACACTTATTGTTCACCTTCCGTTAACGATTTAAACTATGTATGTAAAAAAAGACTAAATTGACCACAATTTTAAAAAATTTGAACCATTTTGAATATTTTGGAAAAATGAGGACGAAATGAAACAAAATTTACAAAAATTGTGATCAATAATATATTTAAGCCAAATATTTAATAAAAATGCCAATTTTAGTAAGAATATCATTATAAAATTTATATAAAAAGTAATTTCGATGTCAATTTAATGAAGGATCGTAACGTCCTTTATATATTTTTATAAGGGACACAAAAAATGATCTCCTTTATATTTTTATAGATGACTGCACTCAATTTCGTAAAAATTTTAAAAATAGACCCCACGTAAATTAAAAAGGAAATTGAGCCGTGTATGTAAATTAACCGGACAAAAACTACTGATTTTGTAAAATATAGATTTTACAAAATTTCCAATTTGTTTCTTTTCAATCCCTGAACTATTCCAATTTCGTTTTCAAAGAGCGTCTCCAAAACGGTGTTATCTTTCCTTCATCAAAGCTTTCTACACGAATTAGGGTTTTATTTTTTCATTGAAACTAATGATTACAAATGTGTTGGAACTTGTGCCATATTGCTAAAGGAAATTTGAGATTGTGATGTGGTTCCTGCTGCCATCTCACGTACAGGGAAAAGGGGAATGATAATGGCATAAGTTGTTAATTATGAATGCTTTGTTCGTCCTGTTTCTCTAGGTTTGTTCTTCTTTGATTCAACCAAGGTATGTTTAAGTAAAGTCCATGAAGTAATTGATATAGTTACATGGTTTTTCAACTGATTGCTATAGCGACTATAAACGGAGCTGATTGCATAAATAGATTATGATTGAGAGCTTGAAACTCAGAAGCTATGAATTAGTTGAGATGGTCTTTAGGTTATAGAAGTCATCAGTCATTGTACATGAAAAGGAGGGATCTTTTAGTCAAACTATTGGGGACTTGCTGTAGTAAGATATCAGTTACACAGTTGCACTCACAGTGTTTGAAAGTGGGTCTCGCCCATGATAGTTTTGTTGCTACCAAGCTTAATGTTCTTTATGCTAGATATGCATCCCTTTTTCATGCACATAGGCTGTTTGAAGAAACAACTTGCAGAACTGCGTATTTGTGGAATGCTTTGCTTAGGAGCTACTTTATGGAGGGAAGATGGGTAGAGACTTTGTCTCTGTTCTATCAAATGAGTGCCAATGCAGTATCAAGTGAGGAAAGACCTGACAATTACACACTGTCTATTGCTCTAAAATCGTGTGCAGGTTTGCGGAAGCTTGAGCAGGGTAAAATGATTCATGGATTCCTCAAGAAGGGGAAGATAGATAATGACATGTATGTAGGGTCTGCACTGATTGAGCTGTACTCAAAATGTGAACAAATGAATGATGCTGTGAACGTGTTTACTGAGTATTCAAAACCAGATGTCGTTTTATGGACTTCAATAGTTACTGGGTATGAGCAGAATGGCTGTCCCGAACTTGCACTTGCATTTTTCTCCCGAATGGTTGTGTTGGAGCAAGTAAGTCCCGATCCAGTAACACTTGTTAGCGCTGCTTCTGCTTGTGCCCAGTTATCTGATTTTAATACAGGAAGAAGTGTACATGGATTTGTGAAACGAAGGGGTTTTGACACGAAGTTATGTTTGGCCAATTCTATGCTAAATATGTATGGAAAACTTGGTTCCATTAAGAGTGCAACTAATTTGTTCAGGGAAATGCCAAATAAGGATATTATATCATGGAGCTCAATGATTGCCTGTTATGCTGATAATGGAGCTGAAACCAATGCATTAGATCTTTTCAATGAAATGATAGATAAAAGAATTGAACCCAATAGAGTTACAGTAGTTAGTGCATTGAGAGCTTGTGCTTCCAGTTCAAATTTGGAAGAAGGTACACATATTCATAAATTGGCAATCAACTATGGATTCGAGTTGGATATCATTGTCTCTACAGCTCTTATTGATATGTACATGAAGTGTTTTTCGCCTGCAAAAGCAATTGACCTTTTTAACAGAATGCCCAATAAAGATGTAGTTTCTTGGGCTGTTTTGTTTAGTGGGTATGCTGAAGTTGGAATGGCACACATGTCCTTGGGGTTTTTTTGCAACATGTTATCAAGTGGAACACGACCTGATGCTATTGCTCTTGTGAAGATTCTTACTGCAAGTTCAGAATTAGGAATTCTTCAACAAGCTGTGTGCCTTCATGCTTTTGTAACTAAAAGTGGATTTGAAAATAATGAATTTGTTGGAGCGTCACTCATAGAGTTGTATGCAAAATGTAGTAGCATAGATGATGCTAACAAGTTTTTTAAAGGATTGGCACATAAAGATGTTGTTACCTGGAGCTCAATGATTTCCGCATATGGATTCCATGGGCAAGGAGAAGAGGCTTTGAAATTATTTTATGAGATGACTAATCATTCAGATGTTCAGCCTAACGAAGTAACCTTTGTCTCAATTCTATCTGCCTGTAGTCATGCAGGTTTGATCGAAGATGGGATAAAGATGTTTCACGTCATGGTGAATGAGTATCAATTGATGCCCAATTCAGAGCATTACGGGATTATGGTTGATCTTCTTGGTCGAATGGGAGAGTTGGATAGGGCCTTGGACTTGATTAATGGCATGTCCATGCAAGCTGGCCCTCATGTATGGGGAGCCTTACTTGGTGCATGTCGTATACATGAAAATATAAAGATGGGGGAGTTTGCAGCTCAGAATCTTTTCCTGTTAGACCCTAATCATGCAGGGTATTATATACTGTTATCAAATATATATTGTGTGGACAATAATTGGCTTGATGCTGCAAAAGTCAGGACATTGATAAAGGAGAATAGGTTGAAGAAGATTGTTGGTCAAAGCATGGTTGAGATAAAGGATAAAGTTTACAGTTTCATTGCTGGTGATAGATTGCATTGTGAATCTGATCAGATTTATGAAATGCTGAGAAAATTAGATGTAAAAATGAGGGAAGAAGGTTATGATCGTCCAAAATTGTCACAGGAAATACAGTTCTAGTATCGGCTATGTGGAACATTAAATCTGATGAGAAGTTATCCAATGGCAGAACCAAAGCATACATATCCCTTCCAAACAAAATGTTGCCGCCATAAAAATACCTTGAAACCTAAATGGTTAAAGTACTTTATGGATGGCATCAAGATATTAGAATATTACTTTAATTCCTGAAAGCTATATGATGACACTTACAAGGCCATTATTGCTGACATCTTTTAGATTATATATAGTGTACCCCCTTATTATAATTAATTAGTGAAAATTTTCATTTTTTATTTTTTATTTTTTCAATAGCTCTTAACGGTAGACAGCTTATGTTTACGGCATTGTAGTTGATAGCCTTTCAGTTGACCTGCTGGTACTTGGATTGTAAAAGTTGTGTGTTTAGAAAATACCTCTGCAGGCACTTTTCTGCAATTTGATTTCTTCACTCTGAGCAACTTGAGAATTAAGTACATTAGTTGAGAGGGGCTCATTCCTGCTGGTGAATTTGTTTTTTATGGTATTGTGGTAAACATTTATGTTTTTATGATGCCTATTTTTATCTGTATATTTCTTAATCTTGTTAGGGCAGCTCTACCAAGATTACATTACCTGGCCGAGCACATATTATTATTTGCTTATGGTGGATCATGTCTAACATTAGTTCAATACATCTCTTGGCATCTAGTAGTTAAATTTACTGGTATAGATTTGTGTAGTTGTTTTAAACAGAAGAAGTGAGAATTATCTCATCTAATACTCGATCACCATCATATGCACCAAATCCTCATAAATGTATTTCTCATTCTGTACAAGATGCTCGTCCGATATCCCTATATAAAAGTTGGTGAATATCATGTTAACTAAATCAAGCTTTTCTGTAATACAATCTTTATAGGCATTTTGGAATCTCAAATTTAGCCTCGATGCATCCTAATTCTGACACAGTTATAGTCTCATTCACTAGAATTAATACTGATTTAGCCCTAAACTCGTAATATGCACCAAATTCTTTACTGGTATGCTACTAATTTGGTAACACTGATAAAAAAATGTTGGGATCATTTTTTATTTGTATTTTGCAAAGGAAACTAACTGAAGCGGCTCCTATGTTGGCACTGTTCAATACTATAAGATTAAACATAACTACAAAAACTATAAGGATGAAGGTGAAAGATGCAGTTTGTTAGGGGAAAAACTCTATGGCTCTCTGGCCTTCTATTATGAATTATACAGAAATCAAATCCCTTAAAAACACAAGAAATTAAAGGGTCCCCTATATATTCCTGCAGTTACTATATATGTCTATATATGTAAAGTAAGATAATGTTTTATAGATACTAGTGACAGATACAGCGGGTCCAGATGGTGGTATAAGTCATTAACATTTTGAGCTACTGGCTTAGCTATATAAATTGTTTTGAACATGAAAGCATTTTGAGGAGTATAATTGTTTGGCTCTCTAATTGTTAATTGGCCTTAAATTGAACCAAAGCATGTCAATCATATTCTACAGTAAAAATTTATTGCTGTAGTTCTCAAGAAATATATATTAATGGCTAGAAACCTTTGGTCTGAAACATTTATAAATAAATTAGGCAGTCTGCAGATTTATAGGTGTAATACTTGAAGGAGAATTTTTATGATCTATATCACTCTTACTTTTGTTGTTTTAACTATCACAATCGTAATATAATTATGGTTGGTGCATTTGGGAGAAGGTGGCTTCACATGACTTTGTTGTTTTAATCTAAATTGAATGCAAAATTACACGAGTACAAAAGCTGGTGTTCCACTAGGTGTATTCAGCGGCAGATAAAGGGAAAAGGGAAATGATCATGGTACAAGTTGTTAACTATTGTAATGAATGCTTTGTTAGTCCTGTTTCTTTATGTGTATTCTTTGATTCAGCCAAGGAATGTTTAATTGAAGACCATGGACTAATTCCTTCATTTATATGATTGAGCTGATTGCATAAATAGATTATGATTGAGAGCTTGAAACTCAGAAGCTACTAATTAGTTAACTGGTCTCTCCCTAATTTTCAAATGATCGATTACCGGTAAATGACTCATCATTAGCTAATCTTGAATCTCAATAAGACATTGTTGTTATAGACTAACACGAAGAAGTGTAATAACTCGAACTAGTTCTTCAAGAATAACAAAGAAGAAAAGGTTGAGTGTAGTTCCTTCCAAAGGATTTTCTTTCGTGGAGGCTCTGTTCCCTTTCCATTTAAAAGATAGTCGTAAACATATATTTGAATAGACAATTATTTCATTTTTTAAATAATTTATTTGAATAAAAAAATTCAGACTTATTGAACTATTACTTTTCTATTTAAATAAAATATTTCAATTATTACCAAATCCTATATTTTATCTTAATATTTAAAAATATTTAATAACTCAAAATATGAATCAGAGTTGTTTTTAGTCGATATTAATTTCTTAATTAAGATTGAATAATGCTGACCATAATTATTTTAGTAAAAATAAATAAAATTGTTTTTTCAATGTTATTAGTAAAAGTTAATTTTTGATATCGATGGTCAGTAACTAACAGTTTAATAAGTTTTGCTGAAAATTTACCTCAATTAAAGTTAGCAAAAAAAAACAAAAAAAACTCACTTCATTTTTTGACAGAATTTAAAATCCTATAACTTTAAATAATTATTTTCCTTCCTTAAATTTCTAAAATTTTAATTTTTTTTTCAAATATTTTATTCAAATTTTATCATAAGGCAATTCAAATTCTTTTATAAAATAAATTCCTTTTCTGAGGATTTCTATCCTCTTCCTTTAAAAATTTCTAGACCCGGTTAATTACCCTGTTTTTGCTTTATCAGCAGGGAACCTAGTTGTCCATTCAGATGGATAAGAAAATCATATATATATATATATATATATATATATATGAATGATAAACGAACTCAATACACTAAAATGGTGAGGCCAACAAAAAGCCATCTTGCATGGCAAAGAGCACGGAAAGAGATGAGTAAATGAAAAA
>Ga0214544_1006906_pt1 | contig 20479 bp, 7 predicted proteins | sample CNSS3metaG_FD_160074 | JGI IMG/M metagenome (GOLD analysis project Ga0214544, IMG submission 160074) | Root nodule microbial communities from cowpea collected in UCLA plant growth center, Los Angeles, California, USA - CNSS3 | ecosystem: Host-associated > Plants > Roots > Nodule | place: USA... | reverse complement strand
AATAACATATATAAAAAAAAAAGAGTATAAATAATATAAATATATATATATATATATATATATATATATATATATATATATATATATATATATATATATATATATATATATAAATTTATGTGTATGTACTACAACTTTTGATTGCAGCTATCAGTGTTACTTTATGATTCAAGCTTGAATTTGTGTGTGTTTGACCATATTGTAAAGTGTAGACATCATAAACATACATCCACACGCGTCACAACAATGCCATCAAAATAAACTGTCACTAGAAAGAGCTATTACAACCCCACACCGCCACTAAAGTCAGGTGCATATATAAATCATGTAGAAAAGGGGAAAAAGTACTGTTTTTACTTTTTTCTTTCTTTTTTTATTTCTTTAGATTTCTTCCATCATTTCTTTTATTTACGACACAAAATATAAAATCAATAACATGATATCATCAAAAAATCAATCACATGTATCATGCCTTTAAATTATTATTATTGCATCTAGAAGTAACTAGCTACCACAGTATATTAAGGCTAAAATCGCAATTAAAATGGAATATACGTTAGTTCCAATAGTTCCATATAATAATAATGCAATAATACTTTTAGTCAAATAGTGATACCATTAAGTATATATTCATTAAACTCCTGCTACCTGCCATCAATATTTATAATAATCAAATCATCGCATCATATTAAATAATGTAAAATATCCTAACATGGACGGAATAAAAATTTATCTTTTTTTTCTTAACAAGTAAAAAAATAGGAAAATTCACTTTTTTTTTTTTTTTACTTTTTGCAGAAAGTTTGAATTTGCAATAAGGAAAATGAAAAACATGAAGTTTGAGGTTGCGTGTGTAGAACAGCATCATCACTTCATTGCTAGCTGTATGTACCATGACTCCATGAGTTGAATTTGTGTTCGAAGCTTCATTCTGTTTGGAAAAATATTATAAAAAAAAGGAAGGGTGCACGTAGTACATTAATAATTATTATGGTTGTTGTTTTATTCGATCATACATATACGATGTAGACTTGTAATTTTGTTACCGTCAAGAGGGTCATTTTCTGAAAACAGAGAAACCAAAAAAACAATGAAAAGAGGAAGAATGAGCTGTAAAAATAAAATAAAAAATAGAAATAAAAATCCAATGAAGAATCTTCCTTTAACCTTTATTCTTGTCCTCTAAAAGCAGAACTATATAATGTAAGCTTAGAACAACTTTCTACACGTATCTTTCGCTGCATTTCCATCGTCATTATCGTCATCATTATGAAACCAGAACACCAATCACCTACCACCATTGTATTGTGTATGAAGCTCGTAACAAACCAGAAGAGGAAGAAGAAGAAGAGAGAGTAATTACAAGCAAGAAACAAAAAAATATTCATATATTATGACCCTTGAAAGGAAAAAATTGCCGAAGGGCCCATATGATAAATAAGTACTATGCAATTCAGGAAAAGAAAATAAAAGGAAAATAAATACAAAAATAATGAAAATTGTTGAACCTAAAGTTCCTAATCGAGAATTATGGTATAATTTCTCGATATATTGTATCGATTTTGGCAGGTCAATAGATATTATTTTTCTATTCCATATACATGAGCCTGAAAAATCGAATTTTTTTTTTTACCAGATACTTTAAGAAAAAAAAACACGATGATGAACTAAATACCACACACAAAAATATGAAGAAAAAAAAAACCATACTTCAATGGGTAGCATTAGTGTAATAATTTGTTTGTTGCCTGAGTTCAAGGCCACAAGGAAAGAACCATGCTTTCTGACTCTTGCATTGAAACCATGTTCATGTTCATGTTCATGTTCATGTCACCGATGAAGTACCCACCGTCATAAATGCCGTGGCACCACGGGTGAGGATAGGGCCACCCTTCATCCGGGTCGAGGAACACGAACTCCGTATTCGGGTCGGGCGAGTCGAAGCTGGACCCCAGAGGCGGCAGCTCCACAATCTCGCCGAGGTCGTCCTCCGGCGCTGCGGGCGGGGAGGGAGGGGTCCGGGGAGGCGCCTCCATGGAGGCGGCCTTGGCGGCGGCGGCCTGCACGTCGCGGGGGGAGTTGGAGGCGGGGCGCGGCAGGGAGGCGGCGAGTTCGGGGAAGTTAAGGATGGCCGAGGAGCCCTTTATGGTGAGCGCCGCCACGTCGTGCGCACGCGCCGCCATCTCGGCGGTGGCGAAGGTGCCGAGCCAGATTCGGTTCTTCTTCCGCGGCTCGCGGATTTCCGACACCCATTTCCCCCACGTCCGCATTCTGACTCCTCTGTACACCGAATGCTTGCCGTCGTTACTACTACCATTGTTGTCGCTGCTTCTACCTCGTTTCTTGGAACTGGACAATGACGATGACGGCGAAGAAACAGAACCAGAACCAGAACCAACGGCGTTTCTTGTCTCTGATTCCGAGGAGGGTGCTGGGTCGACCATGTTAAAAAGAATAGAACTTTCTTTGTTGCTGTTCTTGGTTTGATGTTTGTAACAATGTCCCTATGACAGTGACACAGTGTGTGCGATGAAAGAGTGAGAAAATGTAACAAGGAAAGTGAGATGAAGAGAGTTTGAGGGAAAAGAGGGGGTTTTAGTAGAGGGAGAGAAAAGAGAAGAAGAGGGAAAATTAATTGGGAAGAGAAAAGAAAACGTGGGGGGTTATGTACGTAAGCAAGGACCCTTCAGAGACCCACACGAATGGCTCTGCTTTCAAAACCCCATCATCAAACAAACAAGGTTATCTATGCCAACATAAACATGCTACTTCCATAACTAAGGTTGCTTCTAACATTTTTATAGTTAATTTGTTTGGAGGTGCCGAAGGATGAAGGAAGGTCACAACACAACACAACACAACCCTCATGAATAATAATAATAATAATAATAATAACAATACCTCACTCACAGCCTGGCACTCCTTTCTCCACAGTTTTCATGGCATGCCATGCCATCGCCTAATATTTATATATCTATAACTCTTACACTCTTCTTCTCTTGTCTGTATCTTGGGAGAACCAAACAGTAAAAATCACTGAAACTAAATTTAATCTTAAATATTTGTTACGAGTTATGTTGTTTTGTTTTTGGTTTTCCCTTTTCACCTATCACCCTTTTGTGGCATAGGGATACTGTTATTGTCCCATTCTCTAAGCTTTCTACTACACCAGCAAAACACCGTGAAAAACATCACTAATTTACCCTTCATGGCTTCTATACTTCTTTCGACACATTACACACATTGTTATTATTATTATACGCGAAGACGATCCTATGTAGCCACCTTTTTTGTCCCCTCTCACGGAAAAGAAGAAAAGAAAACACTTCCCATTGTTAGTGTTGTGGTAGTAGAATTAATTAGTTAAGATTATGTTATGTTATTTGAATAATATATCGTAAACTATGTCGGTGACATTACTATATATTGAAGCTATGTACCAAAAGGGTGGGGTGGGGAGAGATTTTAAGAGCTATAAGGAACTGTTATGGAGTGTTTTTCTGGTTAGGGTTCATGTTGTTGCAGTTGCAGAGATAGAACTGATAAGAAGAAGAGGAACAAGCTTCATACTATGAAAGTAAATTTTTGGAGTTTAAATTTACTCTCTGTATTCCTCTTTTGTTCATGTATCATAGGGGTCTTATAAAGGGAACAAAAAACAGGGGCAATGTTTACATTTTAAAGTCACTTATTATTCTCTTGTACCATATTTTGCATAGACAAAAAATAAACCTAAATTTGTGAGTATTGATTTTACTTTGACTTTATTTTAATTAAAAAAAATACTTTTTTTATTTAAAATTTAGTATTAAGATGAATTTGCATATATAATCATATCAGCTTTCAGTCTTGTTTTTGCATAAGTAAAGAATAAATATTATTAAAACATCATCGCTTAGACTTTTTTCAACTCGCTTATTATTAGAAGTTGAAACTTGTCAAAATATTTACAAAATTTTACTAATTTTACTTCTTGTTTTGAAGTGATTCCAATTTAACAGAAGTTAATTAAATACGGGAACTTGAAGGTAATTAAGCCGAAAGTGTGATTATGTGTATGAAAATATGCTTTTATCTATTAAATGTAGTTTTATTTTATAAATATGCTTAGATATAAAGAAATTGTTTATATCTTATTGATAGATCATGTTAAATTTTATAATTAACTTATTTGTATAATTTATTTTACTACAAGCTTACCTTTTCCAAAAGAAACATTTGACAAAATCCACCTTTCAAAATTAGAATTTTACATGTATAATCAATAGCAAATTTGATTTCTAAATACTCAGATTATTTAGTTTTTATAATAAAACTGACAGTAGATATTTATACTTTTATATATATATATATATATATATATATATATATATATATATATATATATATATATATATGGACCCAGCAATAATAGTCGTACCTCAATTTAATTTTATATTAGCCAAAATCCAATATAATAATATAATTGGTGAGGAAAGAGGACATGTATTATATATCATTATTTTAAAAGAAATGAGTAAACTAGAAGTCTCCTCAAGAAGAGATTATTTCAGAGAAAAAGAGACGTGTACTAATTTAGGTACACACACACACACACACACACATATATATATATATATATATATATATATATATATATATATATATATATATATATATATATTTGTATTGCAAGCAAGTGAATATTATTTGGACCAATTGCATTTTAAGGTGTAACGAGTGCTATCAAAACATAATATTTTATGGTCATCCGACATGGTTAAATAGAAGAATAAGTGAATTCTTTTGATTCAAAGTTAATTACTATCTAAGGTACTAATTAAAGGGTAATAAAACCCCTTATTTTAACATATTCTGATTTGTTAATAGTCTAAAAAAAGGGTCAAATTGAACTTTACAATAAAAATAAGTTAAAAAATCAAACTCGTAATGTAATTGAGCAAGTTAGGGAACAAATATGTCAATTTTGCAGATAATCCTAAAAACTCATATTTGAGTAGGAAATAATTAGGTTAAAAAACTCTAAAAATCCAAAAAAAAAAATAATAATGAAACCAAAATCTGAATATTTGTACAACTCAAAACAATTAACATAATCACAAATCAAATTAAGACAAGATTAAGAAACTACAAAACAAAATCATGAAAATCAAGACAAAATCAAGAGAATCATTGTCTCCCTTTTTAAGTTAGGTTGGTGGACGGACCAACCCGTTAAACCAGACTCGCTTTGACATCCTTATGACTATTTTTTCTTAATATAGTTTTGTTTCTTAACTATGAGAGTGCTCTTATATTTATAAATGATGTGATTTACAAATCGTTTATAAACTCAACTTTTACCAAGATAAGACTTAAACCAAATTGATCATGGACAATAAAGTTACATATTGGAAGCTATATAAGTTAACTTAATGGTAAAAGTCTAAAGGAAGAATAAAAAAGGTTGTGAACTTAACTCATTCTACTAACATATTTAAAATATATAAGGTTGGTTTGAATAATTTGAAAAAGAGTAAATGAGAAGTTGTAAATTTAACTCCTAATACTAACAAAATTAACGACTAACCTTTACTTATAAAATAAAATTATATAATACGAATTCACTGATGTTTTAAAGATATAAGGTTTCTTTCAACTAAAGGCTAGTATGATAAAATCATGCACACTGCATTCAGAAAATTAAATCTATAAAATCTACTGATTTCCATTTAAAAGTTTGGGATATAAAATAGAAAATAAAATAATTGAAAGTTTAAACAAATTTATTAGGAGTTGGTTATAATTCGGACTAATTCAGCCCATCAATTTGTCAGGTTTTACAGAAGGGGTTTCATTGGGGAGAACAACACCAATGAGATCTGAGCCCAACCACATAAGACATTGACACCACTCTCAACCCAAAACCTTAAGGCAATGAATTTATGGGCCTTGATCCTTATATGGTGCTCTACTTTCTCAATTCTGGTCAATGTGGGACTTAGACTCACACTTGGATTCTTAACATATTTAACTTTTTTTTTATTTTGTATTTTTAAAATCTGTATATGTAATTTTTTAATTAATTAATTAATATTTTTAACTAAATAAATTAAAATAATTATTATTTTTACAAGTTAAATTATTTTATTATAATTAATAATTTAAATTTAATTTATAAATATAATATTATTGTATATATGTATTTTTAAAATAATATAATATAAAAGTGATTGAAGTGAATTGATGGATTCGACCTGTAATCTAAAGTCTAATTTATCATCAAATATTACATTTTTTAAATTTGAAGATATTGGGCATATCCTTCTTTTCTATCTCACATAGTATTATTTTTCATTATATCATTTCTTGTAATAATTTAATTAAGGTCAAGTGGTAATAATTTAGATTAGTTTTATATCAATGCATTTATCACATTTTGTAATTCTTGGATCGTGATTTCTAACTTGACTTTCTAATATATTGATTTAATTTGGTGATATTACTTGAATTGTGAACTATTGTATACTCTCTTTCAATTATATTTTTACTTGGTGGACATAGCAAAATAAACACAATTTAATTGGTTTGCCTAAATATGATTGTTGCTTTACTTTGTGGCTTTCTAATTTTTTTTTTTCATATCCAAAACTTTATGAAATTTGAACTTTTGCAAGAATAATAACAATGTTATCTTTGTTTCATAAGAAATATATTATGGATATATATATATATATACCTAACCTTATTATTGCATTGTATATTATTGGAAGTTTATATATGTTTCCAAATTTAATGGGTCTGTAATGGAGTAAGCCTTGACAATGGAATATCTACTGCAGTACTTTTGTAGTTGAAAACCTATTAATGCATGCTCTTATTACAATATATTTTTTCTAACATATTATTTTAATATATATATTTTATTATTAGTTCAGTTTCATTGAGATTTATGAGTGAGTGAGCTTTCTTAAATAATTTGGTTTTACAGGTGTACTTTTAAAAATTTCAATCAATAATTAAGTGAGTGACTGTTAAAAAAAAAAGTTTTGTTATTTATATCTTATTGTCATTTTCTAATTGAAGCGTTACAAATTTAGATAGATTTATTGACACGTAAGTATTTTGTAAGTGGAGATTAATTTATGCAAAACTATAATTGTAGAAATTCCTTTATATTGAATTATTTAATAGTTAGTTTTAGTTTATGAAGCAATATATTTCGTTTTCCCTTTTGAGACATTTCGAAAAAATTTACCTAAATTATAAATTTAAAATATTTGGAATAATGATATGCTTTATCGGTTTTAAAAAAATAAATAAATATTTTCTGTTTGATTATGTAAGGAAGTAAAAAATAGTTTAAAAGTAATTGATTTTAAATATGATACTCAATTATTTTATCTATAAAAAATTTAACTATAAATAGATTTTATATTCCATATACTATTATATTAAGGAATGTTAAAAAAAATTGTACCCGCATATATCTGGAAATAAAACATGTAATAGATAGAAAATGAACGAATACCCGTGAATAACGGGACGAATACTTTTTATACCTGCATATAACAGGACGGGTATGGGTATTATAGTATATGTACCTGTGGATATCTATACCTGTTATACTTTAATTTAAATTAAATAAAAAAAAACATGATTAAAACATTAACACATTAATTTTTGAATGTGTTATTTTTTATCTATTAGTTTCAAAAAATCTTCATTTATTTGTAAACTGTTATTCAACACTGTTTAATTGAGTTATTTGCATTTTGTTTAAAATTTATAAATGTTATGCATTGTATTTTTATTTAAATGTATGGTTAAATATGTCGTTAAATATTAAATTATTTTTTTATAAATACTGACAAATATCCGTGAATATTAAACAAATATGTCGGTACCCGCACAACAGATATCCACATAAATATAGATACAGATACGAGACAAATATTTATAAAGCGAAATGAGTATGAAGTTTCTATCCACTCGTTAACATCCCTAATTATAGGATAACATATTTTATAACAAGAAAGTTATAGATAAATATTATTGCTGAAATCATTTGTGTTATTTGAAAGTTTCTCAATAAATGAACAATTGATTAAAACCCGCGGAATCGGATAGGATATATATGATCCCTATTAATTTCTTCGAACATAATTATGGTTAATGGTATGTATCATATAAATTCCTGTGGTCCTACTCTTTAATTATTCTCAGAAATACTTCTTCTATTATTTTTTTATCTTCTTCCCTGAGAACTCTATATAAAATATAATAATTTGTTAATATTAATAAAATAAGTACGATTGTTTTACTTTTACATCACAATAAACAAAATTTATTAAATACTAGATGAATATTTCTTTGAAAAGTTCGACGACTAAAAATGATGAAAAAAGGCACAAAAAAGAAATTTTAAGTTAAATAGAGCTTTTTTTATGTGATAAAAAAGTTATTATTATTCAAATAATAAATTAAAAAAGGTTGAAACAGTGTTACTTTTGTTTGCAAAACAAAAAGTTAAAAGCCAAAAGGCATATGCACTTTGTTTATTATGTTCTCGTAACATTCGTAAAGTTTCTTCACATAGTAGTATAAAATTGTAAAAGTTGGATTCCTCTATAATGATTTTGAGTAGAAAATTTGTTTTATGATGAGTAAATTATGAAGCTGAAATTAGTACTTTTTTAAATATGGTTATGAAATCATAGATTGTAATAAAAATAATCAATTATCTTTATTCAAAAATGGTTTTTAAAGATACCCATTTAATCGATTAATCTGCACAAACCTAGTTTTCACATACTTATTGTATAATAAACTATATTAGAATATAATTAATTATTTCAAGCTTTTTTTAAGAACATATATATTTTTAAATATTTGATCAAGTATAATTTTAAATGATTAAAAATATCTTGATAATCCTTTAACCAGTTAATCCAATGTAAGGACCAGTTGTTTCACATCTCTTAATATATCTGACACATACAAAATCTTACAAGATTATGTGATATTTTTTTCAATCATATAAATAAAGAAGTTACAATAAAATTGTTTTACCACAATAAAAGTAGTAAAATAGAAGATTTTTTTTTTGTTGATTGAGATATGGATTGTGAAAATGATTAGTGGTTTGAAACTGAGTTGAGGATGCAATGGGAGAAAGAGAAAGGTAATGTACTAAGAAGGACCCAAAAATTTAATCTCATAAATGAGTGGAGCCATTTGGTTATTGGCTTTCATTTTCCTCTTAATTTTTTTTTTTGATAGATGCCATTGCCATTCACATGCAACTCCATCACTGCCACTCTCAACAAGGCTTCCCCTTACTACAACCACATGCTACTAATAGTCATGCCATTTCTTCTACATCTTCTTTCAAACTTTTACACAAAAAGAAATTTTCTTCACTCAAATTAATGCCCTCTTTTATTAAACAATCAATTCTTAAAACATTAAAACAATATCAATCATCCATTTAGTTATGTGCGTGTTTGTTAATAGTAATGTTTAGAAGTCTTACATTACATTCATCAGAGATAACACCGATTTATAATATATATATCGGTGAAAATCTAATCCTACAAGATGGTTTTGAAGGATTGAGTTAGGTTTAAAATTTATTTCTTAACATGGTATCAAAGTCATGAGTTAGAGCCTATCTCAACAAAATTTATTGTTTGTTGGGTTTACTATTCGACCCGCCATCGGGCCACTATTGGATTACTCATAATGTTACTCCAATGCATAAGATGTATATACCTGTGAGGGAGTGTGTAGAAAGTCTCACATCGACTATAGATAAGACCAATTTAGACTATACATGTTGGTGCAAACCTCACCTTAATGAGTTTTGTGGGGTTGAGTTAGGTTCAAAGTCTACTCCTTAACAGTAACCAACCAGAAGTTGAAAAATAGTACATTTAATTAATAATTTGGTTTCTATTTTTAAGTTTATGATTCATTTTGATCTGGTTATATTTTTTTAATCAATTAAGTTCCAATACTTTTTTAAATATAGTCAATTTGATCACTTCTATTAAATTGGCATTGACGATATTTGGAAGGTGTCCAATTTCGAACTTTTTAAAAGATGTTACGTGTCAAAATCTAAAAGGTGTCATATGTCAGATCAAATGGATCATAAGGTAAAAGATGACTTGGATTTTGACACAGATATCTTTTAAATAGTGTTAACATCAATTTAATCGAATAGACCAAATTAAATATATTTAAAACTTATTAAATTTAACGACATTTGAAATGTGTCTTTTGTTAAATTGTTTGCAAAATGTCATGTGTCAAAAATATGAAATGTTACATGTTAAACCATATGGGTCTCAAGGTTGAAAATGACTTAGATTTTAATGTGTGACACTTTTTGAACAATGTTAAGATCAATTTAACTTAATAGTTCACATTAACTATATTTACTCAATTAAGTAAAAAAAATTGTAAAAATCAAAGTGAATCATATAATTAAATATATAAAAATAATAATTTCATAATTAACTCAAAAGAGTATAAAGTTGAAGAAATTAAATATAAAAATTTGATAGTGTGAGAACAAGATGTTTACTTATAATTATAAATCATGAAATGTTTGGAGTAATTATCTTGAGTTAAAAGGTTAAAAAGTTATCATCAATGAGACAGGTTATAAGTTACTTTTATGTAGAATGAGGAATTTGGTTTCTTTAATAGGTTGGTTTTTGTGTTGTAATGTAAATTTGAAATTGACATTTTAAAATATATCATTCCTTTTTATTAATCTATTAAAATCAGATGTATTATAAATAATATTAAAACTCAGTAAAAATTTATAAATCCAAATGTAGAATGATTATTATTTTTTGTCCGATGATAAAATTATTTTTAGCTTATAAAGAATAAAGTATTCTAATTTTAAAAAAATTATACAAAAAATAGTTGTAAAAATATATTTATGTAAAAAAACTGTCTAATTATTTTATATAATTCTTTAAATATGTGTATAGGTAAGTTATTGTATCTATGCAGTCTTAGAAAAAAAAAGAGAAGAAAAATACCAACCTTCCAAAACTCATTAATGATTTATTTGACAGAGAGAAAAAAAAAACATAGAAAAAAGGGAATAAAATAGTGAATTATAATAACATATAGTTATGAAGACAGAAATAAAATAAAATATATTCCATAATACATAAACAGGAATCTGAAAAAAGGTACTCATTTTTTCCTCATTTAGACGTATTTCTTCACAACTCATTTAATTATAATCTATTTTCAAACTCTTTACACATTATTCATCATTTTTTTCTCTTTTCATTCTCTGAAGCAAAAAACGACGAGTATGTTCTCTTTTTATGGATGATGAAACACTATAAACCAAATTCTGAACTTCAATAACTGCGTACATATGAATTGGTGAATCGAATTGAATATTGTACATATGTAAATGTTAATGGATCTGTTCCCTTTTTTGCATTAAATACGCATCTTCATTCTTCCTCAACTTCTCAAATATTTATGCTTTTTTTGGAGGGTTGAAGGGAAATATTAGTATAATAACTATTTTTATTTTTCACTTTTTTTATTATATAAAATAATCAAATTTTTATTTTATTTTATTTCTCAGACGTATATCTATCAAGTACAAGATTATATATAAATGAATAGTTCGATAACAATTAATAGTTGTATTTTATATAATTTTATTATATAAGATTATTATTTTCTATTTTATTATTATTGTGGATTAATATTAATTAATAAATTGTATTATTAGTAAATATCATTAATTTTATAGATAATACATATTGGGTTTCTGATGAACGGTTCGTAATGGGTTGGATTGTTCAATTAATGGTTTTTGGTGGACTTAAGTATTGAGTAACTTGTTGAGAGGTCCCTGGTCTCTGTTGTTAAGGATATAAAATTGATATCCCATTAGTCGATTTTGTGAGAAGAAAACACATATGTAAGATGCGTTATGGAAAAACCTACCAGAAAAAGAGCATATTGTCTTAGCACCTAAACAATTTTAATCTTTCATTGATTCTATTTGGAAGATTAAGTATCACTTATCATCTATATTATTCTTAATTACTAATTAAGTACGCTTCTGCATACTATTTGTTATTAGGAACTGTTTTTAATATTTGGAATAATTTATTATGTCGATGATTTGACGCTTCTTATAATCTATTTTGTATTCATAATCTAATATTAATATCATAAGTCTAACAAACAACAAAACCTTGTTAAGATATATTTGAGACAATGTTGATGTTGTATTACTATATAAATTTTAAGTATAACTCAATTTTACAAAACTAAATTGTAAAATAAAGTTTATACTCACGTGTGTATTATAAATTTACGATATTTTTAGTCTGTCATGAAATTTTCATCAAAAAATATACTATAGAATTTAATTTTGTTTGTGGTTGAAGCTATTTGTTTGCATGAATGTACGAAAGTTCCTTGATTTAAAACATTATAAACTAAATACCGCACCTTAGCATTTATTCTATTGTTAATTCTGAGTGTATATGCTTGAGCACAACACAAACTTATAAATGGAAATCTATGGTGTAACCTTATGTTAGGGAATGAAAAAATGTTTCAAATTGTTCCTAAAACCAGTCTTAAATAAACGTTGGTGAGCAAAATTTGTTGGTGAACTTGGACAATGTTTTGACTATTTATATGTTTGATGTTTAGTTGGTGATAAATGAACAAAGAAACAGAAGAAATAATAGAAAAAGGGACCAGAAAGAGGAAGGAAGAAGAAGAAAGCAATAAATTGGTTGTTATTAAAAGAAAGGGAAGGTGGAAAAAGAAATGAAGATTGAAAATATAATTAGAAAATTAATTGTATTTTTAAAGTATTTTTCATATTAAATTAGCATTTTGTCCCATTGTTCAAATATTCTCATAAATTTTTATATGTGGCAAATTTTGGATAATTTTAAAATTTGATTATATTTTAGGACACTTTTGACACCATTTTTTTATTATCATTTGACACTATTTCTCATAACTATTTATTTTCTCTTTTATCTAAAGATACAGAAGTTAACTTTTGTTAAAACTATTTTACCTTTATACAAGTTATCAAATGGTCGTTAAATGGTGTCAAACAACTTTTTTCTATATTTTAAAAGAAAATGAGATTATGATTCTTGTTTTTTTTACTCTCTTACGTGATTTAATGTACACTAAAAAAAGAAAAATATGTGACTGTACTATGGGCCCAAAAACATTTGTAGTACAATTAGAAATAAATGCAATCAGGGCACTTATGGAATTAGTCTTGTCAATTACGATTCCTTAGTATGTACACTCTACGGACTCTAGTACAACCCACACATTATTTCGAACCCTATTTTCCTTTTATATAAAAATATTTTTACATCATTTCATTACTTTTAAAAAATCAATTTGAAACGACAAAAAATAATTTTAGGTATCTGAACCAACCAAGGTCTATAATCTATTTAGTTCCTTTCATAAAATTGACACTTTTGCCTTCAATGTTTGCACAGGTCACAAAAAAGCTTGTGTTGGGCTTTCTATATGTCAAAGCAAATAATTTTTCTTCCTGCACCCGCATAATTTCAAGCAACACCGATGTGCTGCATTTAATAGAGTGTTTAAGTTTTTTTTTTCTAATACCATAAAATGCAGTTAGTAATAATGTGGGTGCATAACAAAAAAGCCCGTACATGAAGTAGTAGCAGTTAACAAGATTTTGTTCATCTAAGTTTTAGGTCTACATCATAGTTAACTCTACTGTGTTCTTAAGAATATCTTATCATTTGAAGCATGATATAAATATTTTGATATTCATATATTTTTCTGACATTCCTTAATTCTTTTGAACATTATACAGATATATTAATATTAATAACTTTTTTATGCATAGTGCAGCTTGGGTTCATAAGCCTTATGACACATTGAAAACATCAGAAATAACTTTCTGCAATTAATTTGTTCAGTCCACCATTTCTGTAATTTTTCAAGCTGAATTCTACAAATTTTCAAGTAACTTATTCACATCAATGATATCATCACCTGGGTCTGATCTGAGAAAGCCTATTGTTCCATATTGCATGAAGAATCATATGAAACAAATCATACTTAACAGGAACTTTGTGCCACAGGAAGTGCTGCTGAACCTTCTTCACTCCCAAATGCAGTGCAAGGTACTTCTCTTCTGGGATTGAGAGAAGTATGTTTCTGAGACTAGGAATATCCCTCTCAAGAACAAACACAGAAAAAGCTTCCCAATTCAATACCTCAAAGAAAGGAGGCACATAATTATCTGATATGATGACAGGCACACACTCAGAAAAAATGGCCTCAATTATTCTTGGGGTGTGAACCTCATGGCCTCTAGCACATATGCAGTACTTGCTGCTATTCATGTATTCCATATACAGTTTTTTACCTTCCAAATCACGTGGCATTGGACCAAAAATTTTCATGTCAGGTTCTTTATTCTGCCAGTGTTTCAGCAGAATTGGACGGAGATAACCATGCATGCTTCCTGCAAAAAAGGCCAGAATAGACCTTTCTGAAGGAGGTTTCCCCACAAATTCTCTCAGTGGATTCATCACAGAGTGTATGTAGGTGACAGGTAGGGTAGTGTCCTTCCCTATTTGGAAGCCTTTAGCAGCATTGGAATTACAGAGAGACCTAATACAACCTTTCATTCGTTGCCTTGTGATTTGGGAGGCCTGCAATTGTGTACATCATACTATGTTAATATTGCAGAAAACTCAAGCTACAACATATATCCATTCAGCAACTTGAAGTAATATAGCATGGCGACATTGTCCCTTTTCACTAGATAGATAAGCCCTATGTGGAACATTTTCAAATTACAAAATTTATTGTGTAAAACATGTGGAATATATGATGTTATAGGTTTTGTAGCATGAGAAAGTTCTTCCATGACTGAGCAGAACAAGTATTCAACAACTATGAGCAATGACATAACTAAACCACTCTATGAAAAAGATGCTCAGATCAAAAGGAGTTGCACAATAAGGTTGAATCAGGCTTAATGTCTATTTTTTATTAGAATATCAGAGTCATGAATTAAAATCTATCATAGTGAAGTTTGTTATTTGTTGGATCTATTAATGTCCATTACTTATCGGAATATCAGAATCATCTATCATAGTGAAGTTTGTTATTTGTTGGGTCTATTAATGTCTATTTCTTATCGGAATATCAGAGTCATGAATTAAAATCTATCATAGCGAAGTTTGTTATTTGTTGGGTCCATTGTTCCACCAAATCTTAAAAGAGAATTTTACCAGCACTATCCTGTGAAAATGTTCCATTAATGCTAATAAAAGGGATGCATTAAAAGCTCACCCAATCATGACAAGCAACAAGAAAATGGTCGGCTCCATCAGTTCTATTCCAGAATCGATATTTTCCTGCAATTAAGTCCACATATTTCTCAAGGTATTGCTCCATCTGCTTCTGGTTAGGAAGAGTAGCTCTTAGTATTTGTGAACTGAATGGTAGGTAAAACAAATGAGCTTTTCGGGGATCTTTCACAATGAACCTTTTATTCCCTTCCATCAATTTCATAAACCAACCCTCTGAGGCATAGATTCCTCTCATCTTAGGTTGATGAAATACAGGTTTTGCTCCCTCTCTATAGACAAAAACTTTGAGCTTGCGCTCCATCAGTTCGTAACTCCTGAAGAACAAATTCATAAATGTGCTTAAGAGGGGAAAAAAACAGGGAGAGGGTGAGAAGAGAATACAAGAACAAAAGTAAAAGACTCTAACACAATGCTCAACATTTAACATAAAAGAATTGCAAGGATACCTTGAAAACTTGGAAACATTTAGGAAAACAGGTGCATAGAGTTCTGAAGAATTTGATATGACACGGGCATTTTCAATCTCTAGTTTTGCAGAAAAGAGTTCCCGGTCTGGTCTAGAAGACCACCTTGGCCTCTGTCACCAATACATAACACAAGAAAATTAGGATCCATAAAGATTCCTGGTGGCTCAAATTGGAACCAAAAAGCTGAAATCCATACCATAGAAGCAGAGTTAAAACTCTGAAGCAATGAGCTCATATGTGTCATTGAAGTTGGCCACACCAACTTTCTCATGTTCGATGAGGTATTCGACATGGATAAAGGAGATTTCAACAGTTGTGATTCCATATCCACACTCTCTATTCTACTGGCATTGGAAGGTTCTTTTCCAACAAGTAACTCATCAGACATGCTAAAACCAGCATCTAGAATTTTAATGTCCTCAGAAGGAATCTCATGAGATGCAAATTGCACATTATGTTGAATATCGTGTTTGTTATCCACAATTGCATACTTAGATCTTTCTTTAGTGAAATCTTCAATTGCATCATCATGACTTCCCAATTTAGAACCCTTATTGGGGAGGTGTTCCTCTCTTGAATTTATGCCCCTTTTAGATTCCAATTCATGGTCCAAATCAGCTTCTTTCTCAGCAGCATATTCTTCTGAATGAGAGGAAAAAGTGAGATTAACCGTGACATTGTTTTCTGTGGATCTATACAAACCCTTGTTTTCTGAATTTCCAGAAATGGAAACTTCAACTGGGAATGCCACTGAGCTCCCATCAGCATCCAACAGAGATTTATACGTTGTCCAACAACATTGGAAGACAACTATCACAACAACGAACACCCCAACAATTAACAACCTTCTAATTGCCACAAGACGCAGCTTCATAGCTACAACAGAGAAACCCCTTTCATGCAAAACTCAAGAGGAAAACTTCCCCAGAAACTGAATCAAATGCAAGCACAGCAGCAACATATTTCGAAGAAATCTTCGGTACTAGTTACAAAGACTTCAACTTTGCAAACATAACCAAACACCCTTTAACCATAAAACACTGGAAAAGGAAAATCTACGAACATTACCTTAAAAGCCATGCCATTTCAACAGGTTCTCAGGTGGCTGTGGAGTGTAGTGTGTTGATCAGACACAGCAGAATATAATATTAATATATCCTTGCCGGTGCAAATAATTACGCTGTTGCCACTGTACAAATGAAAGAATGACGTCGTTTTGGAAAATGTAAGAAAACTTTTGTTGAGTACAAAAGTTGATTTTTAGAAGTGACAGTAACAAAAAAACAGAGAATCTTGTTATCTTATTTTAAAAACGAAATCAAAGAGAACAAAAAACATTTATGAAATTGAATAATTCTTTGTCTTGTCTTAGGTACGTTGAAAACAAGTGTTTCCATTCCCTTACAGCACAATCTATTTTTTATCCAGTTTTTACTTCAACTTATTAATTTCTTATTCTTTTCTTGACAAAGTCTACATTTTTTCTAACATTTCAAAGTGTATTTACAGCTTTTGGTCTTGTTTAGAGAATATAAAAATTAATAATTTAAACAATAAATTTGATTATATATTCCAATGAATTAAAAACGTGTATTAGATTTTATCAATTATTTATAAGTTAATTACGTTACCTTTTAAGTATAAATTTACACATCAATATCAACATATATATGTATAGAAAAGTAAAATGTTAAATGTAACATAATTTAGATTTATGATTCTCATTTTTTTTTTAATTTTATACCTTAAATACTTTATACCATTATTCCTATGACTGATTTAAGATAACACCATTTATATATTAATTATTTCCTTATTTAATTGTATTTTTACATTATAGCTTATTTCTCAAACCCGTTTAAGCTTGACTTTTGTATGGTTGTTTCGGTAAAGGAAAATTTATAAAACGGATTTGAACTTGCAAATCTTTCTTGTAGTTTTTTTTCCTTAAAAAATTGATCTACATAAACTTTACGAAATTGTGCTATATTATTTCCTTGAATTCATTGAAAAATGCACATAATTTATTTTTTATGTATTCTCATCAATTATTTTTCTCACTATACACATATAACTTAATGTTTTTCATTAATTATAAAAGTCAATTTTAGAAATGCATAATAACATTTTCACATTCTTTTGTTAATTTAATAATAGTATTTGATTATACTAAAAGTAAGCTTAAAATCATTATTAATATAAGAAAATAAAATGTATTTATTTAAAATTTTCAAAGATTAATAAATGCAGGTAATAAACATTGTGTGTGTGTGTGTTTTTATGACTTTTGTTATGGTTGGAGATATATATATATATATATATATATATATATATTGGTTGACAGCTTCTTTTTTTTATATATATAATAAGGAACTACTGATAATAATAATAGTCGAATCCAACTATGTATATACATAAAATTATATTTATAACTAAAACCAAGTGTAGTCATATTTAACTTTATATTTACTACTGTATTATATATAATTAAATGCGTTATACTTCCATTATGTTAATTTGTATTATATATGTATCAATAATACTGTCATAATAATAAATATCTGTTAGTCATGCTAAAATCAATAAATAATGTACATAGTGGCTAAAAAAAAATGTAATATAATAAATCGAAAAAATGAAGGCAAATATAAATGTAAATAAACATGTTATAAGAAGTTAAATGCTTGAGAAATCTTATAAAAAAAGACTGCAAGTTGATAAAAAAAATGTATATAAAAACCTAATAATATACTGAACAAGTTTTCAGTTGTTAAAAAAAAGGTTAAAATTTAGTAAAAATATTTAATCAATATACTAATGGATTATGATATGAATGTTTCGGTTTTATTGAAAATAAATATATTTTTTTAGTTTTTCTTATATTATACGCATATCAATTAATTAATTTTTCATTCATACATTTTTATTTTGAATATATTATAAGATAAAAATCAATTGAAAAATTATTTTAGTTTAAATAATATAATTTAAAAGAAACTAGTATAATATTAATCTGAAGAAACTAATTAAGCATGTTCATGCTATAATCGCTTCACTCCCCTCCCTATACAAAAATAAAATCAATATATATATATATATATATATATATATATATATATAAATTAACATTTATATTTTTTTAACATTTTTTATATTTAGCATTCAATAAATATTAATTTGATCTTTACCGTTATGTTATTGTTCACATGTTAATTTTAACATATTAAAAATGTAAATGTGTCTATACAAGTATTTACATATTATTCAAAAGTAATTAAATTATTCTTATAACTAACTTAACATATTTATGTTTTAAAAATGGCAATTTTAATACGGGTCAATTGTAACCATAAAAATTGGAAACAATGTCTTAAGAGAAGTATATGAAAATCATATAATTCTGTATTAATAGGTTATTTGAACATAATTTAAAACATCAAACCACTTTATACGTTTTTTTTTTATTTGAATATCGACAATATTGTTGAAAAATTAAAATAGAATGAGTTAGAAAACCATATTAATCTTAAAAATACAGTTTAGTAAACATTAATTTTTATTGAATTAAATTATTGACAACATAAATTATTTCCTTAAGAAAAACATTAAATTAATATTTGACTCGTAAGTGCATGCATGTATTTAAATTATTATTAAAAAAATTGCAATTTGAGATCTCCTTATAACAAATACGCGATCTATATATGTGACAGGTGAATGAATGAATTACTCTTTTTTACAAGTGATTGAATGAATTGCAAATAGAGAAGAATTTAAAGTTACTTAATTATGAAAGTTGAATTAACAATTTTGCAAATGAAAACTAACCTGAAAAGCAAGGATGAATAATGTCAAAACTAGAATAAAGTATATAACTCATTTTAACATATCAAAAATTTATAAACACTACCCAATGTGAGAGATAAAATATAGCAAAAATGTAAAGCTCATTTTCTGCTTAATAAATTATGGCCATCTATAATAGTATCGTTTCAAACTTTTAAAAGTGTACTATTATATTTTCACATCCAATAAATTTTTACATATATTTTATATCTATTATTTTATCTTTTATTTTTTTTTTACAATTACAAAAATTAATTTTTCAATGATCAAAATATATCTAAAAATGAATTGTCAACTAATAGATAAGTTCACCTTTCTCTATTGGATTTTTTTGTGTGTAATTTGTTAAGTATTAAAAATACATTATATTGATATTTAAAAAAGAAATTTAATATATTTTATGTTGCATATGACATCAATTGTTTCGTGCCGAAAATAAAGTAAGTCAAGTCACAATTAAATTGTGACGTTTAGGCGGTTATACTCTTAAGTAAAAATACTTACGTCATGACTAATGATTATAACTTTTAGTGAAGTAGTAAAAGCTCAATCTTAACATTTTTAAACTTTAAAATCAATTGTCATAAGTATATTTTGAAAATACAGCAAAAGAATAATACAGAAAAAACTTAACAAAAAATTTATATTTCTTATACAAAGGGTGAAAAAAAAAACATTTTATTTGTAAAATGAAAATATTCATGCATAGCACTAATTATCTTGAAGGTTGGTCAACACTTTATATATATATATATATATATATATATATATATATATATATATATA
>Ga0214544_1006905_pt1 | contig 20480 bp, 15 predicted proteins | sample CNSS3metaG_FD_160074 | JGI IMG/M metagenome (GOLD analysis project Ga0214544, IMG submission 160074) | Root nodule microbial communities from cowpea collected in UCLA plant growth center, Los Angeles, California, USA - CNSS3 | ecosystem: Host-associated > Plants > Roots > Nodule | place: USA... | reverse complement strand
GTCCTATTTTACAAAAAAAAAAAAGTTATGATTTCTTATTCAAAACTATGATATTGTATTTGAAATTGTATAATCAAACAGTCACATATAATAGTGAATTAATAAAACATATAAATATTTTAGATCATAATGAAATGAAAATTTGTAATAGGGTTTAATTTAAAATAACTAAATTTATTAAGGACTTAAAGTTTAATAATACTGATTGTTTTTGTTGTTGTGAAAATATGTATGTAAACATGAGTCAAATTAAGATAAAATAAAGTTAGAGCGACAAATTAAAAATACAAAATATAATTACTCATTTTATTGTTTTTGTTTAAAAACTTCAAGTTGTTTCTCTAATTTCTTTTAGTTTGAATTTATGAAAATTGATACAATTTGATTTTGATTTGTGAAAAATTAATGCAATTTGATCATTTCCGTTAAATTTATTGAAATGAATCAAATACTTTTTATTAAAATTGAAGTTGTTAATATGGATGATTTGTTTCGTTGGTATAATTAACATAATCAATTTTGATGATAATATATATATATATATATATATATATATATATATATATATATATATATATATATATATATATATATTAATATTAGAAACATATTTAATTGTATAAGTATTTTTAAATTTTTAATTAAAATAATTATTATATTTTTATATTAAATTTTTGTGTTATAATTATAATTTAATTTATAAATATTAATGATTTAAATTACAATATTATTATAATTTTATCTTTGTAGTGTAATATAAAAAAAATTACTTTTTAAATTATTTTTATTTTTAATTTTAAAAAAAAGGTAGATTAGTTCATCTCGTCCCCATTCATAGTAGTTTAAAGAGTTAAATATGATTTTGATCCCCGAATTTTGATGCGAAATTGAAATTTGTCACTATAAAAAACTTTTATACATTTTTATCTCCATACTTTAAAAATGAATGAACATAGTCCTTTTAACTCAATTAGGTTAATTTCTTTGACATGTCAAACACGTTTTCCAGCTAACATTGAAACTGAAACACGTCAAATGATACATGTAAGTCAAATACTAGTATGAAACGCATTATACTAAAAAAGAAATAAGATAATTGAATTAAAAGAAGTATATCAATTCATTTTCAAAGTTCAGAAACCAAAATATATCAAAATTCTACAATAACAAATTTCAATTTCGCATTAAAATTCAGAAACTAAAAAATATTTAACCATATTTTAAAAGGTTAAAAGCCCTAACTTGATTTACCAAATTTTAACAAATTGAGAAACCAAAAAGTCCCTTTAGCATCCGTATGCAGTGAGAACTTAACATGTAAAAGAAGTTTGTTAATTTGAGCATATGTTACTAAAATGTAATGCATAAATGGTCTATTGGATTATTTCAGCCTACGGCGTCCCCCAAAGTCTCCATTGTTAATTGTTTCCATTCCTTTTTTCCATTTTTAACAACCATCGTATAAAGCATGCATGCATGTCTTTCATGTGCAAGTTCTACACAAAAAAACAAATCAGTGAATTGAAAAAAATAAAAAAGAGACTTAACTGTGTTTTATATATCTACATTTTTCTAAAAAAATATAGTTTTATCCTCTAATTTGAAAAATAATAATCCCTTAAACTTAGGAAAATTTTAAAGATTAGATGAAGACTCAAACCTAAAATTGAATCACATGTTTTTTTTTTCATAAACCTAAAATTTAAATTTTATTAGGTCTCAATGGAAAATGGTGTCTAGTCTATCATTGTGAGGCCCACACCCCACCACAAGAGGCCCACATGATGTGGACTCAAATGCCGTGTTTATCACAATTTCTAAACTTAATTTTCTTTGGCTACCACGTGTTACTTAGTTCAGTCTCTCATATTTTCAAAGGTGATTAGCATCCAGAAGAGTGAAAGAAAGAAAAAAGTTGCAACACAATAATACAAAATAATGAGTATTGTGATGTGACAAAGAAAATAAAAAAATGGTGTTAAAAAGAATGTAAGAAAAAGAAAGTAAGATGAGAGAAAAATCAAAGTTGGATAACATTGTATATAGCAATAGCACCGATTAACTTTTGTGCTTTGTTAATTTAATTTGGTTTCTGTAAACCGACATTGCAGCCATTGATGTCACAGTGATTAGGTTGAATTCAAACCAAATCTCAATTTGAAACCTGAAAAGTTTAAACCCACATCGAAACGATTGGGTCAAAATATACTTCTCATTCGTAATTTCTATTTTAGATAGCAACAGCAAAGAATTCATTACAAGAATTAACTTTTTTGGAAGCTATTTTATTTCTAGAAGCCCTTTTCTCACGAAATAATGTATGCAGAATAATATTACATCCTTATTTTCTACTCTCATTTTTTATTTTTATATAATCTAGTATAAATTATTGATTAATGTGTTACTATTTTTTTAAAAGAATTAATATATCATACTAAATTACATTAAAAAAAAATGAGAGTGAAAAATTTGAAATTATTTAATAATTTTTGAAATGTCTGCATGTAAAACACTTTTACCCCTTCTCTAATCACAAATGACATAAATCGTAGTTTGTTAATATTTTATGACCTCAGTTATTTTGATTGGATGAGTGTAAAAGGGTGTTTCAATTATGGGCGTGCTTAGGATGATAGTAAAATTTAAATCGTTTGAATAATAAGTTAAATAATAATAACAATAATTATAATTATAATTAGATTTATTTATTTTTAATTAATTTAACTAAAAGTGGTGAAGATAGTTAATTTCATGAGGATGAAATAAATCAAATTTTACATTAAAAAAATAGATATCAGTTTAAAAGTAAAACTAGATGCTAATTAATTAATAACATCATATTTGTGTCTCAGATGTGCAACCCGAACTAAAACTATGGACAATAATTTATTGTATCAATTTTTTAAGATTATTTCTAAGTAGTGTTTGTTGAATCCAGGTGTACTTATTACTAGTTTTTAAATTATTTTTAATTAAAACGGTTTAGTGTTAGTCAAACTAACGCAATGAAATATATTTTTTATATGAATTTAATTTTGATCGATGTGATTGAAACTATTGATAGTAATTTTAAAGCAATGTTTCTTATCATGTCTCCATTCTCGTATTTAACAAAAGAAAAATTTACAAAACAATCATTTGTCTATATTTTTTCAAAATTCTTTCATCATTTCTTTGTCACTTTTTTTTTAATTTATGAGTGAGATACTTATCCACACACTTTATTCCACAACCAATCCTATCATAATTCATTAGTTCCTTTTTTCTTTTTAAGGTAAGGAAAAATATTGTCTTTTCTTTTTAAGAATTTATAATGGATTTAAAAAAAAAAAAAAGAGGTTTAAAGCTTAAAGGAGTTACCAATGAATCAATATCAAGATTAACTTATTTGGCCAAGTAGCTAAAAACAAGAAATGTCTTAGTCATATCAAACTATACATATTCACCTAAGTTGCACAACAAAAGAATCAAGTTAAATATTTGATTATAAACAAAACACGAGTAAGTCACTCAAGAAAAATAAAAATGACACATGATAGTCCATCCTTTACAATAAAGTCCAAAACTCACAAGGTCAAAACTATTTCACAAAATATTTATTTCAGAAATTCTCAAATCAACTCAATTAGTAAATCATAGAAATAATCCACTCATAGTACATGACTTTTATTTTTTCCAACATTATGATCATCCCAGTTACTAAACCAAATCCTAAAATCCATGCAAATATGTTCTATTGAAAGCAAGGAAATATTTTTGCTGAATTTCTTATGAGACATATTGTTTAAAAGTTTCACTAGAAAGTTAATAATTTCACAATTTTCTCAAAAAGAAATCACAGATTTTTTTTCAAAAGAAAAACAAAACAAACAGAAAACAAAATTAGAAAAAGGAGGAACAAAATAAAATGTTTCAATGTATTCAATATATATAAAATGTAAAGAAAAAGTATGAAGGGTACTTACCTCCTCAAGGCGGAAGGTATGCAGGAGAAGTCAAGTTCATCCCATCAATCATCTTATTCAACATATCTTGATTTTCATTGAATATCCGAAAACGATGTTCATTAACTTTAAAAGTGTTATTTGAATATTCTTCCTTGATCTCCACTTCTCCATAAGGAAATACTTCTATAACAATAAATGACCCTTCCCATTTAGAGTGTAACTTACCACTCATGTGACCTAACCTAGACTTATATAGTAAACATTTTGGCTTACCTTAAAGTCCTTCCTAGGAGCAAGATTTTGGTCATGAAATTGTTTGGTCTTCTCTTTGTAGAACTTTGATTTTTCATAGGCCACAAGCCTAATCTCCTCTAATTCTTGCAACTGAATTTTTCATTATTTTCCTGCTTCTTCCAAGTCCAAGTTATAAGCTTTCACGGCCCAATAGGCCCGATGCTCAATCTCTACAGGTAGATGTCAAGCCTTTCCAAAAAAAAAAAACACTAAAAGGTGACATACCTATAGGTTCTTTATAAGTTGTCCTATGTGCCCAAAGTGAATCATCCAATCTTATGGCCCAATCCTTTTTGTTTGGCTTCACTATTTTCTTTAGTATCTTTCTAATCTCTCTATTAGATATCTCTGCTTGTCCATTAGTCTGGGGTGATATGGTGTAGCAACGTGATGTGTCACCCCATATTTCTTCAACATGTTCTCAAGCAACTTATTACAAAAATGAGTTTCATGGTTATTGATGATAGCTCGTGGTATCATAAACCTATAGAAAATGTTAGACCTGACAAAACTCATGACAACTCGAGCATCAATAGTCCTTGTAGCTATGGCTTCCACCCATTTGGAGATATAGTCTACAACAAGCAAAATATAAGTAAACCCAGAAGAAGAACGAAAAGGACCCATAAAGTCAATACCCCAAATATCAAATACCTCACAAAATAATTTGGGTTGTTGAAGTGTCTCATGCATGTTAGTAATGGATCTAGCTACTCTCTGACATTGTTCACATACACCCTCCTTGCATCCTTAAAAAAGGTAGGCCAATACAAACCACAATCCAACACCTTTCTACTTGTCCTTTGTGTGCCATATTGTCCACCACAAGGAGACGAATGACAGAACTCTAGCACATTAGGTATCTTGTTATCTGGAGCACACTTCCTTATGACTTGGTCACTACCAATGCGCCATAAGATTGGATCTTCCCATACATAGTGCTTTGCCACACTTTTCAACTTGGTTCTTTCAGACTTGGAGAAGGAAAGAGGAATAGCACAAACAACAAAATAGTTAACAATATCAGCAAACCAAGATTCAGGAAACATACATTTAACATAAGTTAAAGCTAGGAGGACTTCATCAGGAAAGTTATCTTGGATAAGACTGTCATCTTCTTCCTTTTCAATCCTACTAAGATGGTCAGCTACTAAGTTATGTGTCTCACTTTTGTCTCGAATTTCAATGTCAAATTCTTGGAGCAGTAGCATCCATCTAATTAACTTTGCCTTGGAATCTGCTTTATTCAGAAGGAATTTCAATGCAGCATGATCAGTGTAAATAATTACCTTGGAACCAAGTATATACGATTTAAATTTGTCCAAGGCAAACAAGAACTAATAATTCCTTCTCAGTTGCGATGTAGTTAGCATGCGCTATGTCTAGTGTCTTGGAAGCATAATATATCACATGTGGTAGCTTCCCATCTCCTTTTGCAAGCACCACTCCCATTGCAAAGTTTGGTGCATCACACATAAACTCGAATGGAAATGTTCAGTCAGGTGGCTGGATGATAGGAGTGGTGGTGAGCGCATTTTTCAAAATATTAAAAGCATCTTTGGACCCCTCTCTAAAGTCAAATGGGACATCCCTTTGCAACAAGTTGGAGAGAGGATTAACTATTTTGCTAAAGTCCTGGATAAACCTCTTGCAAAACCCTGCATGTCCAAGAAATATCGAACCTTTTTCACATAAGAGGTGTAAGGTAACTGTAACATCCCGTCAGGATTTTACGGATTTTAAGTAAATAAAATAGATAAAATCATAAAGACATCTCATTTATGAATAATACATCATTTCCCAAAAGTGCGGAAAATTTAAATTTTTATAAATTCAAAGGATAAAACCAAAATCCATAATTACAAAAGTGGAATAACCCAAAGATATCTCATAAGAGTTTACAACTTATGCCAAAATCATAAAACATGAAAATACATAAAACTCCCAAGCTTTTCCCCGCTCTGTGGCTAAGCCTCACCATCACCATTTGCATCAGCATCAACTGCTCACGTGTACCGCGCAGACGATCATCGCCAAACATAAGCAGATAGGGTGAGCTTAATAGCATCAACATACAATTATATTCCTATACATAAATATAAGTCTCTTATAAATTTCATGCAAACACCCCAAATAAAAATCCCTCCTTGAATTCCATATCACCTGGCCACAACCAGGTCATTCGTGTTCTACCTCATTTAGTGATTACCCCAATGTGACTTGCTGCCATACCTATCAGCCACAATCGATAGAGCACGTGCGGGAACAATTACTACGGATCATACACCGTAACGCCAGGTGGAGTTCCCAAATACGAACATAGTTCGCAACGTTCCAAGACTACCAAACTCGTCAGCTATCTGCTGAGGAGGGCAATCCATCTGGACTCATCCGTATTGGCCACAACTAGCACACTCACACCAGCAACACTCACGAACTTGAGCTCAACTCAAGGGTTTCTCGTGTTCATCCGCCATCCCGAGCTCAACTTGAGGGATGCCATTCCGAGATCAACTCGAGGAATGCCACGTGCTTAACCCCTATCCCGAGCTCGGCACGTTCCGAGCTCAACTCAAGGAACACCAACAATCCCAACTTTGAAGCATCACCAAAAGCGTTGTAGATCACGCACTCAGACATTTAGAACCAAGGTTGCAGCAGCAAAATTGCCTAGCGAGGGACACGTGCTGCCAGGCGCTGCTAGCCTCAGACCCTGGCTGGTGATGCGTAACGCCTCTAAAACAGTCACGATGCAGGTTTCGCTTGGCGGGAAGACCCTCACCACCAGGCGCACGTGTCCCAGTAGCCCTCTGTTGAGCAGCTATCGCCTGGAGGAGCTATCCCTGTTGCCAGGCGTCACAAGCTTCCAATCCTCTCTGTTTTGAAGTTTTCGCCCAGTGGAACCTAGCTCGCCACCAAGCGACATACTAGTGATTTTGCATTGTTGGTTTTCTGCAGGCCCTGCAGATCTTTATCCAAACGTTTGTACTTGTAACACTTATACTGCATCTCCAAAATATTCCCTTCCACCACTTCCTCATACATATGCTTATCAATTAGCTAAAAATTAAGGCTAGATGTACCACTCACAAATGTGTACCAATTTTATGGACTTATGGAACTAGTTACCCACATTGGCATTCAAAAAGTTACTGTTATCTCACACCATAGTCCCATCTACCTTTCCTATAAACAAGAATTTTCCCAAATACTCTCAAGGAACCATTTTTCCACTTACTCATTCATTATCACTTAAGTTAAAACATCTTATTAGTCATCCAACTGCCACTGTTTATGTCCAATTCCTATATTTCAATATGATATAGAATTATTCCCATCATCATTTGATAATATTTGTATCACATATCTATCCTCGACGACCACCCCTATATTCCAAACTCCTCAAAGTTCCCATTCCATATGATGCAGATTAATTCCCCCATTTCCAATATGTACGAAAACACCTGAACCCAATACTCTGATATGGCGCTTGGCGGCAAGACTCGTGCCGCCAGGCGGTGCATACAGTTCTGGGCAAATTCCCAGAACCCCCGCACCTACATTTCTCTTTTCTCCTAAGTTTTCCCCAATGCAGATTAACCGCACCCTTCCAACTTTTTAGCAACCACAACAAAATGATTAGCCCATTTCAATAATAAAATTACTCAATTAAATTACCTCTATTCGATTCCAAAGGCCAAAATTCCCAAATCATTAAACCCTAAAGTATCTCGCCACTGTTCCATTTAATTTCTCCCTCCATTTCATTAATATACCTACCTCTACACATTGAACCATCCTTTAAGGATCACAGCTAACTTTTCCCCCGCTCAGATTTAGCCCAGAAATAACAAAAACGAGCCAATTTAGCTCGCGTTGCCTGGAGAGTCACTTGCTACCGCCAAGCGCTTCATCCAAACCCAGAAAAATTGGTTGATTTTCTATGTGTCTCCTGGCGGCCGGGAATGTGCCGCTAGGCAGTTCTTCTCCAAGAACCCAGAACCAGTCCGAAACAGATGTGTCGCCTGGCGGTGGTTCATCACCCACCAGGCGGTTTCTGGAAAATTTCCAGAAATGCAGAATTTCATGAAATAAATTGTATTATAGACTATTTTTCAGCCACTTCTAGGCTGCCCATTCATCTAGGGTTCCTTCAACTCTTCACATTCAAACCAAAAACCCAAAATGGCAAAAGTAAAGTTTAATTTGAGTTCTCCAAAACTTGGACCCACAACCATGCAATGCCAAATCAATACCAAACCAATTCATATTTCATGCTAACTAATACAATTCAATCATTATGTCATCAGTCAACATGTTCAATAATAATGTTAAAACAATAACAATTAAATAACACATACTTGGCATACATAGGACTTGAACTCAAGTCCTCTCACACAATTAAAGTACTTTCAACCATTTGAGCTAATGCTTTTCTACGTCATACCAATCAAAATTTAATATCATAAAGGCTGTCACTACCCGCATTTATTAATTATTTATTTATTTAATTAATTAAATTCCGCGGGTCTTACAGTAACTGTGAAATAATATCAATTTAGCAGGATCTACAAATATACCATTCTTGGAAACAACGTGACCTAAAACTATACCTTGTTCCACCATAAAATGACATTTTTCAAAATTTAAAACAAGGTTAGTTTATTCACACATTTCCAATACTTTCGCAAGACTAGACAAGTAAAGATCAAAAGATGAACCATATACACTAAAATCATCCATAAAAACCTTAATACAATGCTCCAATAAATCTATAAAAATATTCATCATACATCGTTGAAATGTTTCAGGAACATAGCAAATACCAAATGGCATTTTCCTATAGGCATATGTACCGAAAGGACAAGTAAAAGTGGTCTTATGTTGATCCTCTGGGTTATACAAATCTGAAAATACCTAGAGAATCCATTAAGAAAGCAGTAATGAAACTTACCTACCAATCGGTCTAACATTTGGTCCATGAATGATAAGGGAAAGTAGTCCTTCATGGTGACCTGCCTCCTATAATCAATGTAGACCCTCCAGTTATTCTGAATTCGAGTAGGAATCAACTCGTCCTTCTCGTTCTTAACCACAGTGATCCCAAATTTCTTGGGGACCACATGTACAGGACTTACCCAAGTGTTGTCAAGAAAAGGATATATAATACCTACTTGTAGCAACTTAGTGACTTCCTTCTTCACAACCTCCATCAGCTGAGGATTCAGTCTCCTCTGAGATTGCCTTACTGGCTTAGCATCCTCTTCCAAAAGTATTATGCGTGTGCAAAAAGAAGGACTGATACCAAAAATATCTGCCATCATCCAGCATATCATCGTCAGTGAGCAAGGTAGATACAATAACAAGGAGTTTCCTATCCTTCTCAAGATAAGCATATTTCAAATGAGATGGTAAAGGTTTCAACTCCAAAGGGGGTGGTTATTGCACAGATGGCAACAATTTACTGCCTAAGGTAATTTCAGCCACCTCAGCATCATACTCAAACGCCACAAAGGTATCATCTAGTGACATCGCGTCCTCAATATCACTTGTTTTACAGTTTTCTTTTTCGTCTAAAATCGTGTACGACATATTCGAAAAAAAGAAATCCAAAGAAGAAGAAAAACTAGAAAAAAACGTCTAAAAAACCGGAAACAAAATTGTTAACTACATCATTCAGTAGATCAATACAAAACAAAGAATGGTCTTTAGTCGGACGTTTCATGGCTTCCAGCACATTGAACTGCACATTTTCATCTCCTATCTCCATAGTCAATGATCATGCATGCACATCTATTTGGGTATGTACTGTCATCATGAACGATCTTCCCAAGATAATAGTGGTCAAACTCTTTCCTTCATCATCTTTCATGTCCAGGATGTAGAAATTTGTAGGAAAAATCAGCTTGTCTACATGGATAAGTACATCCTCAAGCACACTTGCATGGGTTAACTGTGCTACGGTTGACCAGTTGAATGACCACACTTGTAGTTTTAAGAGGTCTAAGATGAAGATAAGTAAAAAATGATAAAGGTATCATATTTATAGAAGCTCATAAATCTAACATGGTATTATCAAACTTAGTACTTCCTATCACATAGGAAACATAAAACATACTTGGATCCTTGCATTTTTGTGATATTTTGATAGGTCTCTGAATCAAGCTTGATACATTTCTTTTCAAGTGCACAACCTCAGTATCCTTAACATGTCTTCTGTTTGTGCAAAGGAAGATTGTAGTTGAAGTTTGTGATATCGTTGCTACTCGGGGAGCGCGTCTTTCTACTGCTGGTATTTCTGGCATCCTAAAGAAAATAGGAAGAGACACAACAAAAGATGGGGAGAAACAGAAATCAGTAATAGCACTGGATGGAGGATTGTTTGAAAACTATGCTGAATTCAGAAGTTCGTTGGAGAGTACACCGAAGGAGTTGTTGGGAGATGAAGCATCTGATACAATTGTTGTTGAGTATTCTAATGATGGCTCTGGAATTGGAGCAGCACTCTTGGCAGCTTCTAATTCCCATTTGGGAGTGCAAGACTTTTGAACATGTGGTTCAAGCTAAGTTTTTGAAAAGACATATATGGTACAACAAAATTGTGTATCATAACATTGCCAACACTTGTTTCTCTCAAGTGGATTGTGTCATCTTCACTCTTTTTTTCTATCTTATCCTTCCTTTGTTTCCCCCTTTTTCACCCTTTCTTTGCACTTTTTTGTTCCTCTTCTCTATTTATTAGCTTATGTTTATTTTCATAAAATTTAATTTTTGAATGGGCAAGTAAAAAATTACATACATCAGAAATTAAAATTAATCTATTCAGATCTAATTTTTAAAATTAAAATACGAATTTATTTATTTAAATAAACAAGTTAAATAAAATGAATAAGTTTGAATTATTTTAACATGCAAAGAATTGAAGAATATGGTATGAAATTATATAGCGAAGACAAACATAATGTTGTGGGCTGAGTGTAAAAGGAAAAGAAAAAAGGTTGTGAAATGGCTGTTAAGGCAACAGATGATATTAATAATATACATAAGAACATACCAAGCTAACTAATATTGTAGACGTACTCATTATAACATTAAGATTTAAATTAACTTCTGTTTAGTGAAAGGGTGTGTATAAAGTGAGAAAATAATATTGTATTTATCACTAAAATAAATTTAATTAAAAGTAAAAGTAAGCCTTTTTCTTTCACTTTGTATAACGTTTTTAGTGGAATCAAAGCACTAAAACACTTTTAATTGTTTTAAAAAGTTAAGTCAATTTAAATTTAAAGAAACCATATAAAAAACTAAAGTCAAATTTAAGATAAACGAATTACATTACAAGCTTATATAATATATTTATCGACTATATATATTTTTATATATGTCTTTATTTGTATAAAAAAAATCCCTGAGCATGATTCTTTGTGAAAAACTGAAAGGAATAAACAGGCATGCTTCTCTGTAGCATTAATCGCAATTCGCTTATATATTATTAAAATTTTAAAAATATATATTAACATTTGTAAAATTGACATTTAAACCTAAAATATTTAATATTTTTATTGAATTTTAGATAGGGTTAAATATGTTTTTGGTCCCTCAAGTTTCAGCGAAATTTGGAATTAGTCCCCCATCAAAACTTTTGACCAATTTAGTCCTTCATATTTCAAAATGCGTGAATTTAGTCCTTTAAACCAAATTTTGTTAAGTTTATCTGATGTTTCAAGCGCATTTCATGATAGTATTTAAATTATTTACATTGTTTGACACATTTTTGCTTAAATGTTAACTTAAATACTATCATGAAATGTGCTTGAAACGACAGATAAACTTAACAAAATTTGGTTTAAAGGACTAAATTCACGTATTTTGAAAGATGAAGGACTAAATTGGTGTAAAGTTTTGATGAGGGACTAATTCCAAAATTCACTGAAGTTTGAGGGGCCAAAAACATATTTAACCCTTTTAGGTATTAAAATCTAAAACATTTTATATTTAAATATTAATTTACTTTTCTAAAATATTTTGAATATTTAAAATATTTTTAATTATCAATTTTAAAAATATTTTAAAATATAAATATTAGAAAAAAATATTTAATAATTATATTTTTATAATATTTTAAATAATTATATTCTATTTAACAATTAAATATAAACATTATATTCAATTTATAATTAAATTTAATAATTTATAATTGAATTTAAAAAATAATTAATAAAAATATCAATTTTAGAAAAAGTATTAATATAATTTGTATAAAAGATATTAAATTTGGTGTCAATTTGAAATGAACAAAATTGATTTATTTTAACAAAAATTGAGACTAAATTGAACAAAAATACGAAAATAGAGACTAACCTGAAAAAAAAAAACACAATCACAAAATGACATGTAACACAATTGTGACTTGACATGGACAATTTTTTTTAAATTAAAAAAATTAAATTTTTTTTTTAGAAAAGTTAAAGAAAAGTAAAAAAACCAAGAGTTTACATGTGGCAAACTATTTAAAAATGTTAACCGTTTAAACACCATTAGTAAAAAAAGACCAAATTAACCAAAATTTGATGAAAATGAGAATCTAATTGAACACAAAACAAAAATAAAAATCGAATAAAAACAACAAAAATAAGAATCTAATGTATATTTAAGCCATGATAAATTTTAAACTAAATATAAAACGAATTTAAATCCAATTCTTGGACCCATAGTCTTTAAGACATTTAATATTATTTTTAAATATCAGGTCAGGACCTCAACTGAGACATATATGAATGATTGCGCAGACACACTACAATTCTTAATCATACAAGGTTTATTGAATTTTGTTGGTTTTCGAATTATTTATTGATTTTATAGACTAAATGTATAATTTAGTTTCTGTATGCGACATGGATTCTTAATTTACTTTTTCATATAAAAAATCGATGAATCGAGTCTTATATATGTAAGTATTACTGATTTGATTTCTACGATAAAATGAAATAAATTATTGAGTATTTATATTTTATACTTTGAAGTACGTTTTATAAAAAGCAATTAGAAATTTAGAGGGTGAATAAGAAATTCCTTGAATAGGAGGTTGGGAAATTTGAGTGGTACAACAACTAAAGCGGAGTAAAATTATAAGATATTAATCGTCTCCCCAAGCCTCGTCTCTCAATTTTTGCCTGGTCACAATACGTTCCCTCCTATCAATTTCTTGCTTTCTATATTCTCGGGACCCACCGCTTGTGGATGACAATTTTAAGCCCATACTATGAGCAATAAGCCTCTGTGCTGCTTGGGCTGAAGTTTTCGGCCGTTGTCGTGGTGGTTCCAGGTCTGGATGAACAATAAACACAGCTAAAACATGTAAGGCAAAATCCATAATTCTTACCATTAATTGATAGAAAGTGCAATAAACACGTAATTTGCTTCTCGTCATCCAAAATGTAAAGATTTAATATGATAAAAAATAGTTACATAATAAACAAGTTTAAATTAATACACTTGAAATCACTAATCAATCCTTAGATCAACTCAATTGAATACTACCATATAGAAGAAATCACACAATATAGGCAAAGCACACTAATATTATGAATTCATAAAAGCTTCATAGCCTTTTAACATGACTGTTATCAGGTTTCCAGCATTTCAATTTTGAAAGTAAATGCACAACAAAGAGAATTTTAGTGTAAACTGGCAGAAACACAATTTTAGCGCGCCTATCTGTTCACATTTTTATTTACTATTTTTCTTTCGTTCTAAAATTTACTTGAGAGAGCACAGTGGGCACACTCAATTGTAACAGTTTGTCAGTTTTTTGGGTAAAAATAGCACATAATCATTTCTAAGAGAGTTACTTTGTTTGTAGTCGTTTATATTTTGTGTTCACATTATTTCCTATTTTATCCTTTAAATAGTATAAATAATGTTGTACAGTAAAATTTAGGAACAAAGACGTCAAAAAAAATGTGTACATGAAACATGGATATCATCTTTATATATATTGGTAAACCACCCTGAAAGGAAAACAGTTAAGTACGTACCTCTTGCTTTAATTGAAGTAAGGAGAGTATCATCTTCATCAAGTATCCTCGTGGTGAATGAACAACGAACACTGTTTAGAGCCTCAAGTGCTGCATTGTATATTAAAGGTAATATTAAAGGTGTTGAATGGCCAACTGATCAAATGAAAGAGTAGACAATCTACCAAAACTGATGCAGTATTAACAGTAAATCACAGGGACTTATTTCTTTTTGAAAAAATAATGTAGAAATCATTAGCTTAAAGCCAATTCAGCCAGTCATCCGAAGAAGAAAGGGAAAAGGTCATAACAGTATGTTATACCTAGCTTCTATTTGTTGGTGATCGGCGATGACAAAGATGTCGTTCAAGGGAGAATCCTTTTAATTAAAACTCTTCTTAACACACAGTGCATATATCATCTCATATTTTTACAAAAGTGACTAGCATGATAGCTATCTTGAAGAACTGTTACATGAACCCGCAACCATACTCTGTTTTTCAATATGCAAAGTCAAGGAGAAAATTCAAAATGTCTTTCTTTTGAATGATCGTAGCATCATTTAAATAATGTGAATCTTCAACTTCCATGCTCATCAGATCAATGCAAATTTCAGATTTCACCATTTATAAAGTTATTTACACAAACAACCAAATATAAATGTTCATTTTCATAAAGATACATGTATCATCAGTCCCCCAATTTCAATGGTTATCTTATCTAAAACCCAACTTTAGCTACACGCAACCTTAGTTCAACATCATAATGCCTTCAGAAAAACATCCTGATTTATGTAAATATCATGACAAGTATTGCATAGGAAAAACAATAATAAATCAGGTAACTTGCTATTACCAACTGAGGGTGTTCGGAATACTGCAAGTGCAACCGTATCATTAACCCAACGGATCACAAATCCACGGTCTTTGAAGTCCTCAAAAAGCTTCTCCAGCTCTGTTGTCCTAGTACTTGGTGAAAAATCAGCCAGAACAATAACATGGTTTGTACCATATTTTGCTGAAATGACCAACCAATAATCATAACACAAGCGTTTTAATACAATATCTTGTAAAGACTAAACCTAGCAGAAGGGTAGATTACATCTTAAAAGAGTACGGAAACTCTGGAAAAATGATGATCTGGTGTAGTGGAAGCAAATAGCAATCAAAACCAACAAGCACGCTAAACACCATTGCATATACAAAATAGTTGCCGTGGCACAAAAATACGCATATAACTGGTTTTTTCATCATAGATTGAAAATCCATGATGTGTCACTTACTGCTTTGTACATCTCTATTATCTTCTGAATTACAGCGTGTCTCAGCCTGCTCAACATCAGCGACCGGTCTGTCAAGTAACTGATCACTATAAAGCTCTTGTTTCTCATAAGAGAATGTTCCTCTTCCACGCCTTTTTGGGGTTCCACTTTTGGCATTCTCCAATTTAAGATTTGATTTTCCAGATACAATATCTGAGGATACCGTGGGAAGTAACTCATCAGGTTCACGATCAGCTATTGCTTCCCAATCTGTACTAACAATTCACAATATCATTTACATTGCACAATTGCAATAACACATGATTGTAATAATAAATACAGTTATTCCGATGATGACTTTCAATCATTACTTCCAATAATTATTCAGACTCTCGCACAACTTTCTATCATTAACTTTCCTTTCTTTATTTCACACTGAAGGCACAAAAACATTCGAAATACACTCAATAAAATGAAGAGTACTTTGAGAATAGTTTCATTAACTAGTTACGGTTCGCTTATATTTTGTCCAACAATCCCGCACAAATTTTTCCCACTTTTGAGATAATTATGAGAATTTGGATTTGGACCTAATCTAATTTCAAGAGTTATCTCCTAATTATATACATTGTTTTATCCATATTACTAGTTAATATGAAATCTTCAGCTCACTCCATTTCGACGATGTGAATTTTGTGATACGGTAGGTCAATCAGTAATAGTTATATGATCTGATACAGTAGAATGAGTTTTTACTTAATTTAAATCCAAAAGCTAACTCTAAGTAATGTCTCTACTTATATAAACTATCACGGCAAGTCCATGTGTAATCTGAGACAGCGACAAAAAACATCTCGTACCTTCATCGGAAGAACCACCGGCGGCGGAGGTCTGAGCAGTCAACTCCGCACGCTTTTCAACCCTTCCATCAGAACGACGCGAAGCAAACGTTGTCGGTTTAACGACTCCGTCCTCGTTGGACTCTTTTGGAACTTGCTCGCTGCTAAGGGAATTGAAAATCAACAAATTCGTGAGTCGAAGAAAAGGAAATTATGAAACAATTGTAATACATAGAAAATACAGAGAGAGAGAGAGAGAGAGAGGTACGAGGAATTGGAACTGTGGAGTTGTTTAAGGACAGAAGCATGAGATTGAAGGTGATCGGCTTTGAGAGAGAAGCCTTTGGAAGAGTAAAGGTCGGCCAAGTCGGAGAGAGCAGAAGCCAAGGGAAGTTGCGAAGTAGAATCGGAAGGGTTTAGGGTTTGGACTACTGATTCGAGGAGTGAGATTGCGGATTCCACGTCGCCGGCGTCTACTAGGTCTTCCACCTTTTCGCTCCAGTTTTCAATTCCTTTCTCTTTCTCCATTGCGATTCCGATTTCCAAACTCTCACCGAACCGGTAAAATCAACACGCCTTGTGCTGCAACTAACGAGTGAAAAGATAGATAAACAAATCTTTTACTGTTTGAAAGTTTGAAGGTTTAAGATGAGTGAAATATTTTTCTTTTTTATTTCTATGATGATAAATTAAAAAGGACTAAAACACGATATATATATATATATATATATATATATATATATATATATATATATATATATATATATATATATATATATATATATTAAGGACGTATGATCGTTAATGTGTAGTTAGTTTTACAAAAATAATTAAAACTTTTGGCAAAACAAATAAGTATTTAATATTGATTATATATTAATGTTATTTTTTATTTAATAAACATGTAATAATTATTAAGACTAAATATGTATTTAATTATATTAATTATTAATGAAATTTACACAAAACTAATGAAATTAAATTTTAATTATAAATTTTTTTCTAATGTCCTAATTTAATATAATAATTTAAATAAATAAAACGTCGCATATTTATAATATAAAATAGAACAACCACAAAGAGTATATTAGAATTAACATTTAAAAGTTATCTTAAATTATAACAAATTAGATTAAACTCGTAGAGCAAAATTCAACGAGCATAACTAAATTGTAGCATCTCCATCATCATTACGATCACTACGAGCTCCACATCTGCTCACACCAAGAATTTGATAATCATCGCAAAAAGAAAATCACACAGACACATAAAGAAAGGGTGAGCTAGAGATAAAATAATTTTCATCATACAAGTATACAAGCAGATTTTTAAACAAGCATTTCAGTAAGCACACAAAGCATGTGAAGGCACACAATGCAAGATCCTTAACTCAGACACAAGGGGTTATCACCCAACCACACCCCAAGGTTAATCCCGTGATCATCTAAGGTCATTATCCTGCCAAATACTAGGACCTCCTGTCACTCACACCACATAAATCATTATACTCTATATAAGTGTGAAGAATTATTAAAGTTCATGATATCTTCTTTTATTTAGACATCTCCATCTCAAGCATTAAAATCGCATGCCAATGCACAACCAACCAACCAAGTCATGTTTCATTTCATACCAACACATCAATTTTAGTCTCATCACATCACATCACATAAAATATACATGCTCAACATTATTTATCATGTCATTAATGAGTTAAACAGCCAACAATAACAGAGAACAATTTATAAAACGTGTCCATGCACCTATCTCGCTTAAGCTAGAAGCCCTCGCTCAAGCGATAGAGTGTTCTCGCTTAAGCTAGACAATCTCGCCTGAGCGAGATAACTCCTTGTTCAAAAACGGAAGCTCATCGTCTGAGCGACAATACGAGCAGAAACTAGAAGTGAACTTCAGGGCTTTTTTGTATTTAGGAGTTCTTTTAAATTCAAATTTGTAAAAATGGGTCCATTGAATTTTTTTTTTTGCAAAATAGGGTCAAGTCGTCATGGTAGAGGACGACATTACAAGTGAAGTCGTCCTCCACCGTGCCGATTTCCTTTTTTTTTTCCAAAAAGCGAAACCGTGCTCTAGAAAGCCAGATGACGACTTCACTTTTTGTTTTTTTTTTTTTTTTCGTTCAGCTTTATGTATATTTTTTTAAATATATATTATTTAATTTTTTTAATATTTGTCTACAGTAAAAATATAAAAAAATAGTTTTAAAAAATTCTAAAATACTTAATCTTTAAATCTTAATACAAAATTAAAAAGATGAAATGATACAAATTAAAAAATATTAAAAAATCCTTCAATAATTATATTTGAATATTTAATTTGTTTAGGTTTATTTTATTTGTGTTTTATTTAGTCTACTAACTATCAAATAAAAAGTATCATTTAATAAAATACTAAATTTGTAAAATCAAATGGAGAAGTAGAGGGCGCTTTGACCAAATCGGAAGAAATTGGCAGAAAAATCGTCATTGGATGAAAGGAGGATATCATTTTGTTTCTCTACTATAAACAAATATTTAAAAAAAACTAAATAATATATATTTAAAAATATACATATAAAGCTGAACATAAAAAAAAAGTGAAGTTATCATGCCCAAGAACGACTTCACTTTTAAAGTGAATGGAATCCGGCTTCCCAGAGCACAGTTTTGCTTTTTGAAAAAGAAAAAAAAGGAAACCGGCACGGTAGAGGACGACTTCACCTGTAATGTCGTCCTTGACCCTATTTTGCAAAAAAAAAAATTCAACTGACCCATTTTTACAAATTTGAATTTAAAAGAACTCCTAAATACAAAAAAGTCGAACTTCGGCTACTCTCGCTTGGGCGAGAATACTAGGCTTCACCATTGTTCACACATGCAAGGCAGAGAAACAATCCAAATCAAACACCCAGAAACACAAACAAAATAATTTTACACAATTAACAACATTCACGCATCAAGGATGTGAAATAGACCAAAATAACTTAAAACATTCAAAACCCTAGTTTTCCTTACCTCAAAACTGAGAACTAACTCAAGAACCCCTTAAAGGAGAAGCACCAGAACCAAGAACAGCTTAAGGGGCTGAAAATAGAAGCACAAACAGACGAGACTGAGATCACAACAGAGATTTACAAAGAACTTAAGCTACAAAACAAAAAAGAAACGCAAGGACAAGAGTTAGAGTTCTACTTATGCGGAAGGAGAACATTCAACAAGCTTGAAGGAAAAAGTAGCTCAAGTCCTAATAGAACTTTCTGTTTCAGACAATGAAGTAAAGAGAGTGAGTTGTGGCCAAATGAGGGAATAAAATGAGAGTAAAGGAACATTTGAATGTCAGGTCTTGAAAAACAAAGTGGGATTCCCTTGGACCCTTTTACCAAAGTTGACCCAACTCTTTAGAAAAAAAGAATCTCACATTTTTAATTATATAAAAAATAAAATATATCAGTGGTTATATTAAATTGATTATTTATTTAATTAAAAAAAATTACGATGATAAGTTTACTCTGTATCAATATATAAATGGACATGTAACTTTTTTAATGTATAATTTCATATTTTAATAAATTAAAAAATATTTATTTAATAAAATGAGTAATTAAATGATTTTTTGCCATATTTTCACGTGTTGAGATTTTCTTAGATAGTCCATTGTTATATTGGGCTACATTATGTCGGTTATATAAAAAAATGTAGATTCAAAAGATATCGTGATTCTTTTATACTTAAGTCACGTAAATAAAAAAGCAATTTGAATCCTTAGATATAATAATTATATTAATAAAACTTCAAAAATTAATCTCTTAATAAAATCATATAAATTTAATTTTAACTAATTGCAAAACAGGTTTTTAAAATTGATGATAGTAGGGATGACAATTAGGACCTAGCCTGCGGGCCGGGTCCGCAGGCCCGCAGAAAAAACGTGGGACAGGCCAGGATAGTAAGCCCACAGGCCCGCGCGGGCTCAGCCTGCATAGGCCAGCAGGTCGGCCCACAAGCCCGCATAAAATTAAAAAAAAAAAACTTACACTTGTGTATATTAATTACTTCTTTTATGGACTCTTGCATTAACATTTCAAATTCTTGTATAACTGGAAAAGACAAGTATTATGTAATTTTTA